>VTLG01009401.1_pt1 | contig 36046 bp, 35 predicted proteins | sample 4694571 | NCBI WGS metagenome assembly VTLG01 (sample SAMN12604809, study PRJNA352737) | marine metagenome | biome: ENVO:00000447; feature: ENVO:00000209|ENVO:00000569|ENVO:01000036; material: ENVO:00002151; isolation source: viral sequences binned using virsorter ...
TTTCTAACAGGTTCAACAATCAGTTGGATAACTACGATGTTGTTCAGACATTGTTACCTCCTTTAGAGAAACTTGATGTCACGTTCAAAGACTCCTATGTTACTGAAAATAGGATGTATTTAAGAGGTATGATACCCGGAATGGAACGTGAAATAACAACCCGGAAGAAAGTTGGAGAAGTCGTTAGAATGGGATTCTGCTTTTCTAACAGTGAGATTGGATTAGGTCAATTGGTGCTAGAACCTGAAATCATTACATTGGCTTGTCTCAATGGAATGACTATCAACCAGTTGGCTCATAAGAGAAAGCATATTGGTATGAGTTATAGTCTCAACAATGAAATTATATATAAGGATTCAACCAAAGCATTAGCAAATCAGGCATGGTTGTCTTCAGTGAAGGATGAAATAGATCACATCTTTAAAGAAGATAGCTTTGACAAGATTGTAGAACAGATGCAGAACTCAGCAGATAGCAAGGAAATCAAGGATCTTGAAAAGACACGAGACACTGTGGTTAAGGACTTTGCTATGAGTGAAGCAGAAGGTAAAAAGATCTTAGAGGAATTGTTTAATTCAGGTGATCGATCTCAATGGGGTATGGCAAGTGCTATTACAGCAAGTGCTCATAATGCACCTCATGCAGATCGTAAGATGGAATTGAACAAAATAGGTTGGGATGTCGTTAGTATGGAACCACGAAAGTGGGAAGAACTGGCGATAGCGGCATAAATTAGAGGCCGTTTATGTCGTAGACACATGGAAGTGTCTTTTTAGGGGCTGAAAGGCAACTTTTGGTCCCTTTTCTTGCCTTATTTGGGGAATTCACAAATTATAAAATCTTTTTATAAAGGGAATTAATGCCAGAACAAAGACTTACATTTGTTAAATATTCAAAAACAGAAATATATGTAAGACCTGATGGGCATAATGAAGGAGTTGTTTATAATTTATATAAATGTAGTTGTGGAAATTTATATGAAGGCAGACAACGGTGTGTTGAATCTAAAGCAAAATCGAGCACTTGGTCATGTGGATGTCTGAAATTAGAAAATATAAAACGCATAAATAATGAAAGAAGAAATGTTCATGGGAAATATAACAAATCAAAGACTTCACCCACAAAAGGAAGGAAAGTAATTATGGTAAATGGGAAACGGAAATATTTAAAATTAAAAGATTATTTAATATATTTAAGAACATAAATGGGAAATATAATTTACGAGTATGAATGTAAAGAAGTTGACAACGAAAACAAAAAAGAATAAAATGAATGCATTAGAAAAATGGAATAAACTCGTTAAAGAAGGGAAAGTCAAAGATGACGGATCTTACAAAGAAGGTGAAACTGTTGAGACTGAATCTAAGCGAAATAGCGAGAAAAGCTGGAGTTACACGCCAACTGGTGTCGATGGTAGTCAATGGGAAAAGGCAAAATTCCAAAGTTCGGACTATCCTCAGACTAGAAGTAGAAAGGCACATGAACTTGTTGATGGAACAAGACAGGAAACAGGAGAAGAAGATCCAGTAACTATTGCTCTTAATCTAAAACTTGCGGCCCAAGCAAGGTTCCATATCAATGGACTTTTTAAGAATAAGATAAAAGAAGAGCAATTCAGGGGTAAGCATTCCATAGCATTCTTACTGACAAATGGAACAATCGTTACGGCATCTTATCGGGAACGTAGAACATTAAAACGTCATCCTACAAGAGTTTGGATATTCAAATGGGGTAAAAACATGACAGGGATTGATGTGTCTCCAATAACATTACCAGTACGTTGGGGAGGATCAAAAGCACCTGAGATCACTGTTGATTATTATGCAGTCAATGACTTGATCAAAAAAAGTGTGTTGCAAACAGGAGAGTCTTGGAAGATCCGAGACATAAAAACATTAAGAAAATATAATATGAATCTATGACATTCGATTTCAATAAATGGTCAGAGGAATGGAAAGAACAACGGCAATTCAACCCGGAGGACAAAGAATCACGGAAATGCGGATTCGGTGCTACCGATGTCGTAGCTTTAATGGGCTACCAAAAAAACAGAACTCCCAACATGGTATTAGACGAAAAAAGAGGGATTCGGGAACCAGACGATTTGAGCGAGAACTGGCACGTGAAATGGGGGAGTTATGATGAAGATACCATCAAGCGAATTGCACGTGTTGAGTGGAACTGGAAGATCCGTGATACGCATTACACTTATTGGAAAGGTTTCATATATTGCCACCTAGATGGAATCATCGACATTAGCAACGAAACTGTAAATGGTTTAGAAGTTAAGAGTCGTGAATCCTTCATGAAGTATCAGTATGGTGAAGAAGGAACAGATCAGATTTTAAAGTCTGAGATGATTCAGATCCAAACGATGCTGATGGTCACAGGACTTCCTGCATTCAAATTACTGGTCCGTTGTGGAAAGGAGCCATTGAAGGTCTTTCATGTGGAACCAGAATCAAAAATACAACAGGCGATTACTGCAAAGGTTGGAGAAGCAGTGAAGTGTCTCGCAAATGGAGGTTATCTTGAAGTAGATGAAGCAAAAGATACTGACTATATATATAAAGAAGGAGGTAATGATAAAGAATATATAGAAGTAACACCTGATATTGAATATGAATTAGAACATTGGAAACTTGCAACTGATGACTTAAAGAAACATCAGGAAGAAGTAGATCATTGGAAAACAAGAATAAAGAAACGAATCGGAGACAATTATGGAATCAAAGATTCAGAAGGTAACACCAGAGTTGTCTGGGCAAAGCGTAAAAAGGGAAGAGCAATCATCCCATACTTCAACACTCCATCAGGAAATGGAAATGAGTAATTCAGAAAGAGCAGTTATTCCGTTTACACAAGGTTTGAATGCACCAATTGTTGTAGACACGGATTTAGAATTGAAAAAGTTAGAATTGTCAGCAAAACGTATGGACTATCATATGAAGCTGGCTACTGCGGTCATGCAATCAGGACTTGCCCCAAAGCATTTCTCGAATCCACAGGCCGCATTTGTTGCAATTGAGTATGGAGTTTCAACGCTGAACATGGAACCGATGTCTGCGTTGTGGAATATTTCAGTCATTCAGGGTAAACCAAGTCCAAGTGCCGCAAGTGCCATTGGTGCATGTGATACTTACTTGGATGAACCTCACGAATATAAATACTATGACAAAAATGGTACTGAATTACCCCAAGACACCGATCAAGCCCATAAAGTTGTATGTCTGATGAAGAGGAAGGGGAAGGTTTTCACCGGGAACTTCTCTTTGGAAGATGCACAGCGGGCTGGTCTAGTGAAACAGGGTGGTGGTTGGGAAAAGTACCCCAAACAGATGTTGGAAGCGAGATCCGGGATGTTTGCCGCTCGGAAGAGTTGCCCCAACATTTTTGCTGGTATTTATTCGACTGAAGAAGTTCAGTATTTCAAACCAGATACGTCTTCAAGCGAAGGAAGCTCAAAAGATGAACCAAAGAAGGGAGTTAGTGCAAAAGATGCGATACTGACCGATTTGGGCATCCCAGAGGGCAAAACTGAAGATAAGAAGGAAGAACTGAGCTACATTCAGATGCGAAAAGATGAAATCGCACAGATGGTTGATGAAGATAAAACTCAACTGTCCTACGATTCAATCACTGAACGATGCAAGATGAAGGCACGTGAATGGGAAATGAGTATGAGTAAAGAAGATTGGCATGATTTCTGTGTCTTTCTTCAGAAGATAAAGGACTCATATCCTGATGATGTCAAGCCCAGCTAAGTTTGGTGATTTAGCGGATAAGATCAAGACTCTTGCTGAAAAGCATGGTGCTAAGATCACAGGATTGCCAGTAAACCGTTGTCAGGAAATAGATCTTGGCAACGGCAGACGAGGAATGTTGTGGACTGATGAAAACGGCATAGAGTATTTCACATTTGAATCCAAAAAATCCCAAGATACCATCATATTTGAGTTCCAGAATGCGTTGGACAGTGCAGGTATGCAACGCTTCAAGAACCTTGAGTATAGTAAATTCACCAAATTAAAAGAGGTTGGAGATAGAGATATTAAAGACCTTGGTGATCAAACCAAAACCAAAGGTTTCCTCCTATGGGGAAATGTTGGTACAGGTAAAACCACACTTGCTATTCAAATAGCATTCAGAGCAATTGCAGACAGTCGCTCAGTTGCATTGTATCGGTGGCAGGATTTGCTGTCTAAAGCACGTGCCACAATGAACACTGATACTAAAGACACCCTGATTGATCTTGTAGAACCAATTAAAAAGGCAGATTTGTTTGTCTTGGATGAATTGGCAAATAAAAAGAGATCAAATGCAACAGATTTTGAAACAGAGTTGTTTTTCGATATTGTTGCAACCAGACATGGAGCCATAAGCCCCATGATTTTAACTTCTAATATGTCTCCGAAGGAGATCGAACAGGTCTATGGTTCAGCACTCGTTTCTCGATTGTTGGATCGTGACTATATGGAAATCATTCAATTTCAAGGTAAAGACAGACGATTATGAAAGAAACAAGTTGGTTAACAGGATTTTCTGTAGATGCAGATAAAGTCCAAAGAGATTCATACGGAAGATTAAGTATGCATTTCAAATCCACAGAGACAGAAACTGAAACTTATGAAGCAATCTGTAGAATGGCAGAAGAAAGTGGAGGTCGAATATCACCACATCAAGTTGCCAAACAAATGCTCATTCACATGGTAAAAAGCATGAAAGCAGAAGTGAATGAAGCGAAAGACAGAAGAGAAGAGAATAGAGAGATTGCTAAAAAGAGCAATGAACGGAAGAAAAAAGCACGTGAGTATGCAAGAAAACATTATGCCAAAAAGAAGGCTCAAAAAGAGCAGAAAAAACAGTTGGCAGAAATGGATGAGCATAACAGCAAGGTTGCAGGAGACATTGTTCGTGAATCTCCCAACTACGCTAATTAAGTAACCTAAAGGGCTACCATGATCCAAAGACTCCATAGCAGGTCCTTAGCCTTTATGAACCTGTCTATTTCACTGAGGATTAACCAATATAGGTGCTGGCAGGGGTTTCTCTTCGTTCTCCCTATGCCAGTGGGTTCATGGATGAACCATCTCATAACGCCTTACGGTGTAGCCCTTTTCAAAAGAAAGGATCTCGGAAAATGCATGAGGTCTATCAAATCTTTAATAAAAAAGCAGAACTGCTTTATATAGGGGTTTCCAAATCAACAATAGGAAGGTTGGCAGGACACCAAAATAAGCCTTGGTCACATGAAATCACATTTATTCATGTTCAACATTATTCGACCAGATCAGTCGCAGAAAGTGTAGAAAAAGACCAAATACAGAAGTTAAACCCTAAATATAATGTTATGTATAATAGAAATAAGAGTCCTTATATAAATACATATAACCTTGAAAAGGATAGGGACTCATGGAACTTCTACTTTGAAAAGATACAGAAGCAACAGTTTACCTACGAGAAGGTAGGTGACTATGTAGATATGGTTCAGGAGCATCGTGCTGAACGGCAAAACGAAAATGTCCTCAAAGGAGTTAAATCTTATTACCAAACACTTAACGAAGCATGCAGATCACAATATGCTCTCCCAAACGAAGATTCATATACACTGCATCCAAGAGATCAGTTCAGAAGGAAACATCCTTTATCCATAGAACAACAATATGAGAAGAAATATGGTAAGTTTCCTACTGTAGAAGAGATGTGCAGTGAGATAGAAGCATCACTGAAAGAGACATCTAAAAAATTAGATAGGATTGAAAAACAATATAAAGAAAGTTTGGATAAAACAGAAAAAATACTAAATGCAATATGAGTACAAGAATCATAAGAAGCTTGAACCAAGTAATTGACTATCTTGAAACCTATAGACCAAACGAGTCTGTCAGGAAAGAGATAGTTGCTTTGAGAAACACTCTAAAACGAGAAGAAAGGCCACATAATGATGAAATAGAAAAATATGTAATGGGGGTCATTGATTCATGGCCTGAAAAGGATGTTAGAGGCTATGCAATCGAAAGAATGCTGTCTTACTACATCAACAGTGCAACGACAGATGAGTTGCTTCAATTCTTTGATAATCCAGAAAGGAACATATGGAAATTAAGACAACTCCAGTCCCAAAACCAAGGATGACCTTTAGGGATCGTTGGGGCGGTAAGTCGAAAAGACCTATCGTTGAACGATACCACAATTATCTGGATACTCTCAGAGATGCATTCAAGAAGAATGATTTCAAAATGGGAAATTCATTGATCATCATCTTTTTGATGCCAATGGCAGAGTCTTGGTCAAAAAAGAAGAAGCTTCAATTTGATGGAAGAGTTCATCAGAACAAACCAGACTTGGATAACCTGATTAAAGCAGTTTGTGAATTGCATGAAAAAGATCAGGAAATATTCAGCGTTGTTGCTCAAAAGTTCTGGGCAACAGAAGGATCAGTAATCATTATTAACAACGACACAGAATCTATACCAACATGGCAAACACACTAATATTATCAGGTAACATCGGTGGTCCACCAGAAACCAGCACCACAAAAAATGGTGCAAATAAGGCCAAATTTTCGTTCTGTTTTAAGAATGAAGGAAAAGAGTCAGATAAGAACAACAAAAACTGGATCAATTGCGTTGCCTATAAAGGAACGGCAGATGTGGTGAGTAAGTTCTTGGGAACAGGAGATAAGGTGCTTCTGAAAGGAGAACTAAACCATGTCAGTTATACGAACCCGGAAGGTAAGAAGATCAATTATCATGAATTGACAGTCCATTATATAGAATTTATTAATCTGAAGAGTAAAGGGAACGCTCAGACTCAATCATATGATCAGGTTCCGACTTTTGCTCCAACATACGATCCTGATTCAAATCCAAATATATTTTAAGTTCTGAATCGTCATACCTCAATAAAGGCCAATTTCCTTCAATAGCATATTTATTCTGTGAGTCCTCTGAAGTATTTGGCCTTTCCATTCTTTTTTACCATCCTCAATACTTCCTTCCTGTTGTCACCTACCGAACTATAACTCACATGAACCCAACCGCTATTTGGTCCTTCAGGCTTACCAGTGATCTTTGAAACTCTTTCAGGTGCATAGTTCTCTAAAATCAACTGGTCAAATTCAAGATTGTCCTTTATCCATTCTGCCAGTTCCATATTGGATACTGACTCACTGATAATTTCGATATCTGCCGCCGCAGAGGTTCCAGAACAGCAGTGTTGGGAATTTTTAGATCCACCAATCAAAGTATTCAATGGTGGAGATCTGAAACAGGAATTGACCTTAGTAGGTCCAAATTGATCTCTAACAGGCTGTAGGACCTTTAAAACCAAAGAAGTGATACGAGATACTGCATTGATGTCTAAATGTTCTTCCTGATCGATTCCTGCATGAATTGCATCAGTCGAATAAACCAGTTCTTGTAAGCTAAAATTGTGGCTTATTCTCATTGCTAACCAATTATTTTCCTTTGACCAAATCAATGAAGGAATTAAATTTATGAGAAGCATCAGCACCAACACTCTCATTAATTTGATCCAATATTTCTGTTGAAAACTTATCAACTGGATCAGCAATTTTTGCTTTAACAATTTCTTCAACATCTTTTGATGAAGCAGAGTTCTTGTCAGAATCGACAAGACCTTGTATCACGCTGACCAGTGATAAAACCTGTTGTGCCATAGCGAGTGCTGGTAACATCTCTTTCCTTTCTTCGTCTTTCTGATGGTTGTCATAGTTATCCTTTACAAAAAAATCATAAAGCCAACTAAAATGGTTCACTTAGTTTCTTGCTCAGGATGTGGTGGTATTGGATTCTTTTCTTCTTCTTGATGAAGATCACCTCCAGATTCAAAATAGAATTTAGCAATTCCAGCCAGAATCGGAATAAAAGCTCCAATCAAAATGTTCAATAAATCTTTTGAAGATGTTGGTAATTCTTCTGCACTACCTAACATGACATGAACAATATATAAAAATGTAGCTAATGCAAATAATCCGATAACAAAACGAGCAACGAATCTAAATACCTGAATTCGCTCATTTACCGACATTTTAGGTGGTATCGGTTTTGGAGCATCAGGTTTGGTTACTGTTGTAACAGTTGTTTCTTTAGCCATCTTACCTTCTTGCTGGTTTCATCCCTCTAATCTCTCCGCAAAGCTCTTTAATTGCTATTGTCTGTTCATTAAGAGCCTGTTGAAAATGCTCATTTCTCGTATTACTAAGATTGATTACGTCAATCAGCCTTGAATCGGCAACTGAATCTTTTTCCTGCCAACTCATAACCTCATCACGATGGTTTTGGGCTGTCTTGTATATATAAAAAAATGTAGCACCAATAATTACGGCAGGGAGTCCAATCCTTTCAACCAATTGCATTAAACTGTCTACTTCCATTATAAGTTCCGGGTGTGTTCGTCCAGTTGCATATGCGTAGTCCGCTGGATTCATTTCAACAGTTTTTTCCTAAAAATAATCGCATCATAGTTACTAATCAAAAACCAGATTCCTCCAATTCCTGCCAGTAGGATTCCGAAATAAATCAGAAAGAAGATGATTAGTCCTGCCATTCACTCAGAATCTGCTGGAGCTATCGTTACATCTCCTGCATCCACTTGTCGCATGATTTCTACGTAGTCTGAGTTTTCTGGAGATATAGACACACATAAAGCTGATCTTGTTTTACCATTGGCGTGAAGTGGACCAATAACTTCTATGTATTTAACAGAAGGGTCATCTGTAGATTTAATGTATTTTAATGTTGCTGTTTTGTAATTCATTTTTACCTTTATAATTCTGCGCTAATTGCTATGTATGCTGTACTTTCTGATAATTTAACATCAATCCCCCTTCCTACGGTCATAGTACTAGCAGATCCAGTACTTATAAGTGTAGCATTCGTTCCTTGTAGCTGAACTGCCCAATTTGCATCTACATAAGTAGCAGTAGATGATGTTTCTATACCATAAAAATGCTGACTACCATAATCCTGTTCAAGGGTTGTAGAAGTTGTTCTCATAGTAACTGGATGAGGCACAAGTAAACGAATTGTTCCAGAAGCATACATATGCCCTTTCCCTAAATAAGCATTAGTTCCTGTTTCTGGTTTATAATAATATCTCTGGCATCTTCTTAACTCATCCGCATAACTTCTATGCTCAAACGGAGTTGCTACTACTGAGCCAAGTTCAAGCTGGACACCAGTGATATAAAAATCGTTTGCTGCGTTATCACCAAAGGCTAAAGTACATCCAGCAGCACGATCAGCAGAACTCAAAGCCTCCCACGAGGTAGGAACTGCACCCCCAGAAAAGTTCGATCCTTTATCTAACCACCATTCTAGAACCAACGAAGCACCATTATCATTTCCTAATACCCCCGAAGTATCTCCAGCAAATGTTAAAGTTTTCTTTTCCCATGTGTCTGCTGAACTAATAGTAACCGCTTGTCCTATAATTCTAGTATTATCCCAATCATTAAGATTGACCTGAATATTACCTGTTTTAGTACAACGACACCAAAACGATAATGTTACTGATTTTGCATCAGATGTCCCTTTTCGTAGATGTTGTAAATTCTGACCTTCTATTTTATGTGATATAAATAAAAAATCTGTGGCAGAAGGGCTTGCATCAGCACTAGTACAATCTATTTTATAACTTTGTGTAAAACCTTCAGAGGTTGGTGCAGTTGTGTTTTGAGTTATGGTGTACGCTCCAAGACCTTGTAATGTCGTTTCAAATCTGTCTATTTGATAACCTGTAGCAGTAACGGCAGAAAAACCAGTTCCTCTCTGTGCTACTTGCATAGCCCCATTAATAATCATATTCCTATGACTTAACGGAGTGCTTGGGACTAAATCTCCAGAAATGTAAACTGCATTTTCATCATCTTTGATTTCTATTGCAGTTGTTCCAGCATCGTTTTGAAGCTTTAAGTGTCCTTCATCTGCTGGTTTAATGATTAAATCACCCATAGTTGTCCTTTATGGTCCTGTGATGGTGGTGTTTCCACCTGATAAACTAATGGTTAATGCTGTGGTTGTTCCGACTTTGAAAACATGATTTCCTGATCCATTGGTGTCATAATCGATGGGTCCATTTGTATTCGTTGAAGAAATTGTATTTCCATCCATTTTTAAGTTATCGACTCTTAAATCAGTAACAACACTATTAGTTCCAATGGTACATGCATCAATGCTTCCTCCATCAATATCTGGAGTATTGATATCTGGTGATGTAAGAGTTTTTTGAGTTAAAGTATCTGTAGTATCTCTTGCTACAAGAGTATCCGTAGCTGAAGGTAAAGTTAGTGTGACATCAGCAGTTGATGCTGGGCCTTTAAGAGTTACTGCATTTGTTCCATTGTCTGTATCTTCTTTAAAAAGAATTGATCCTGCTGAAGATGCTGACCCTGTTAATACTGGGGCAGTTAAGCTTTTATTAGTTAAAGTCTGAGTGCCAGTTGTGGTTACTGCATTTGCTGTAAGAGCTACACCTGCATCGGTCAGATTAATTGGTCCTGATTGAGTCGTTGATCCAGATCCAGTTAAAGTTCCTGTTCCAGTAAGAATCTCTGCACAAAAAATAGTGCCATTGTTTGTTAGCGTGTAACCATTAAGGTCTATTTTATATGGAGTCACTAATGTTTCTCCAGAATCTACTGTAACATTGCCAGTAAGCTTTACGTTAAAACCTCCTGCATCAATAACTGTATCCCACTTCCCTGCACTAACACTAGCATCAGTACTAAAGATCTCTCCAGCAACATGCCCTAAAATACAGATATAAACTGCACCTGTTTCAGCATCTTTTACTAAATCTCTTTCAATATAAGAGGTTCCTGCAACCCAATTACCTTTCCAAACACCAAATTCATGAGTTATATTAATATCCCCATTTGAATCAAAAGCTAAAACCTTTTGTGCTCTATTGGCTTTAGAAATATCAATTGTAGAAGCCCTTTCTCTTACAGTATCAAAACCTGTACCATCTAAAGAATCTGCATTAAAGTCACTATCTGGAAGAGAACTTGAAAAATGTATCTGCCTATCAGACTCTTCTTTAAGTTGTTGAGACTGCATTGTAGAACGATCTAAAGACTGTTCTAAGGTTTCAGCATCAAAAGTATCATTATTTTGATAATTAGAAAGTTGTGTGTAAGGAACTTGTCTTGTGACAATAATCTTGTCACCTGAAGTCGCATATGCCAAAGAACTGCTTATCGTCCATCCAGATACTATTAAAGTAATAGTTATATCACTATCAGTACCTGCATTTTGAACAGTAAAATGAGTATTTAAGGTAAGATAGCCTGAAGCACTCATTACAGTAGAAGTGTCTCCAACCGTAACAGGAGTACCACTACCTGAAGATGCTTTATTCCAGTAAATTTTTACATCAGATGCACTTAAAGCTTTAATTCCAGTTATAGTTGCTGGACCAGCAGTACCATCACCAGAATATTCAAATCTTGATGTTGCTGTTGTGACTGTCATTGGCCTAATCCGTACATGCCACCATAAGGGACAAAGTTAGTAGGTTCTGTTATTTCAAAATAGGGATTCCCTTGGAATCTTGCAAAATCTTCAAGACGTTCCGCATATCCCGGGTTAAGGTAATCCTGTATTTGCCAGTTTAAAGCATAATTAAGTCCTAATTCAGCATAGAACACATTCATAGGCAACAAATTTCTCCTGACAAGGTTCCACATTTGCGGTCCTGCCTCCTGATCATTCCACATAAGGTCAATTACTTCCCATGTATCTTTCAGGGTGGTATATGTTGGTCCTCCTATTACTTCATCTACATCTCTATGATGATCATATAATGATCCTAATATAATATCACCATAATATACAGATAAACCACTTGTTGCAAAAGACTCTAACAGAACTTCAGGATCATATGGATTTGAAGGTTGTTTCCCTGCTAACAAGTCTTTTACGGCTAATGAAGCATATCCAACAAGCAACATAGGTGTCAAGTGCAATACCGAAGGTAAACCCATCTGTGCAATACGTGGATAGATACGCATAGCAGTAACCATTTGAGTTGTTCTGAATTGCGTAAACAACTGTGCAAATGATCCCATTATGGTTCCACGCTGGAATGTACGCATGAAAGTTGCTCTTTCTAAGGCTCCGGGTTCAGGAACAGCAGTACGAGCTTCATAGGAGTACATAGTTGCAATTCTATCAGCAAGCCTATCTATTTTATCCCCTGCACGTTTTCGTTTTGATCTGATCCAATCTGAAGTCACCCAGCGATGGTCTGCATTTTTGATTGCATTGACGGAACCACCGGGATGATCTGTAAGGATTTCACGTAACGAATACGATCCAACCTTTTGCATCTCACTCCACAAGTCTGGAGTAATATCATATGCATCTAATAATTTTTTAAATCTAGGATTAAGATTCTTATATCCTATATTAATATTATCAGCCATGTACTGTGACAATACTCTGGAGTATGCGGTTCTCCAGAAATCCGTCCATTGGTTCAACCCAATGATATTAAAATAGCTAGATACCATCTTATGTATTTTACCCGGGACTGTATCCAGCATCATCATTCGTTGTGCGGCCGCACCAATAACTCCATCAAAGCCTGATCCAAGGTATTTTAAAACAAAGGTTTTTTCTTCAGGAGCCATCCCTGAAAGCATCTCTTGTGCAGATTTGAATAAACGCTTATAGGACTCATAAAAGCCCATTCCATGAGTATTTAATACTAATGCCGAATTAGGTATATCGTTAAACGAAGTTATTGTTGCTTTCCCTAATTTGGACATTGCCTGAACACTCATCACAGTATCAGTCAACTGAGCCATTGTAGGATTTCCTACAATAAATGATTCTCCTGATATTGTTTTATAAGCGGAAATGAGTTGGTTTTTCTGCAAAGGATTTAGTTTTTTGCCATCAATTCCTTCTTGTAAAAGCTTTCTGAATAACTTTTCTGGATCACTACCAAGGAAACGAAGTAATGCAATCTTACTATCCATTACATCCATTCCCTGAAAAATAGCCCTAATAGGATCTTGATAACCAAATTCTCTTTGATATTCCAACCATGAATCTGCATCTTTGAAATGCAATTCACGATGTTCGGACATTACATCAGCAAGTGGTTTGTTTTGCCGTGCTGTAGAAAAATCCATTTCGTCAGCAAACTTGGTAATATGATCAAACTTTTTTTCAAGAAACTGTTGTTTATTGGTAACTCCGGGGCCAAAAGTTTTCTCATGGTCCAAATACCCCATCATCCTGTTAGTCCAATAAGGTTTCCCTTTTGTCTTCATCTGGATGTGGTTGTGGTATGTAGTCGCTAAATAATCGTCTCTCCATAAAATTGGGACACCATAAGACCTAGACTCTAAGACCTGTGCCATTCTTTCTTTATGGACCAATGTAGCGAGTTTGTGGGCAAGTTTGTTCCCACTTTTTGATTTGGTACTCCATGGGAATAATTCTTTACTAAAATCTCTTACAAATGCTTGGTCTTCAAATAACTGCCTTAACTCTTTGTCAGTTAATCTCATTCCAGCAAGTATTCTTCCTTCTCGATCCAGCTTCAACCCCTTGCCTAAAGTTCCTATTGAATAAATTCTGCTTTGCTTGAAACCTTCTACACCAGTAAGAATTTTCAGGAAATTAGTGAACCATGTACCCTTTTCGCTTTCTAATTCTTCACGGATAAAACCTTCAACTTCTTTATTTCTTGTTCGTGAGATAGCTTGTGCTTCTTCAATGCTTCGATGATAGGCTTCTTGGGAATCTACATATTGCTTTAGTTTGGTTCTTTCAACACCTGTAAGCTCACGAATCATGGCATCTGCATCCTGAGATGTCAGTCCATGTACTTCCATTAATCCTTGTTTACAATCTACTTGCATTTTCCTCTAGCAATATTATTTTCCAACCACCTATAAGCATCTCTATATAGTGTTTTTACACCTTGTCCTGCTTGTTGCATGGTTTCATCTGCTTGCACTTGCTTTTTAATCAATGTTGTAAAGGTTTTTATCTTTTCATCAATCAGGTCCATAAACCCTCTATTTTTAGGCTGTTCGTCTGCCATAGAAGGTCTGCTTTTTATGGAACCAGTTGGGTCTTTTATTCTACGTCCTGATCCTGTAGGTTCTCCTGCAACATCGGGTTCAGTAAACTTTTGAGCACCATTCTTTTCGTTGTAAACATTTGCTTCAGGATAATTCATGTATTCGTCACCTTTAACTTTCCCTCTTGAAAGGTCTACAGTTCCATCTTCTCCTAATTGACTAACTGCTTTTGCCGTATTAAATAATCTTTGTCCTACAGGTAATTTACTAACTAAACCTCCTATCTTAGCAACCCCCATAAGGCTTGAAGAAAGTCCTGTTGCAAGTCCAATGCTTCCTAGCATCATGGATTCATCATAACTTTGCTGAAATAAATGGCGTTTATGTGAATATATCCCCTGAAAAGCTGTTTCAGCTAATCCTCCTGCTAACCCTGCTTTAAAAACATCCTTAATTGGAGCAGAAAAGCCTCCTGCACGTGCAAACCTCCCCATTTTCATTACTTGTCCTGCAAGGCCAGTAAAAGGGGCAAGGACTAAAGGGTCAGTAAAACCTGTAAATGCAAAACCTCCTATTGAAGGCCATGAAAACATGGAAACATTACGCATCCAATCGGCAAACTCTCTATCACGATCCAAAGCTTTTTTAGTCATTCTCGCCTGAGTACCTGTCATGCTTTCATCCCATTCTATTTCAGGATCATAATAAGGCGAAACTTCCCATTCTTCTTTAGCAATAGGTTCTTCAAATGTACCAGATAAATGATATATAAGAGTATCACCTAATACTGGTATAGTTGTTTCTCCTAATCCATATCTAGCTGTTTTTCCAAATACAGCAAATGGGCTAGGTTCTGCAACTTCAAACTCATCTGTTGCTACATCCTCACGTGCGTAAGGATAATCGTAGTACATCATTTGTTGGCTTCAAATAAACGTGGAACACTTGGTCGTGATTTCCAAGTTCTACTAGGAACAGCGTTTTTGATTTCTCCCTTAAAATGCATAAGGTGAACACCCATTCGTTCAAAAGCTTTCCCTGATTTTTTGTCTCTGTACCAATCCATAAGTGGTTTGGGTAAATGCTTTTTGATTTTTGCTTCTGGAGTACCTTCGTATGGAATAATGCGAGTATTGTTGGGATCGTAACCAAGTGAAAGGGTTCCATACAAATCCCATAATGCTTGTCCCACATTTTGTTCAGAAGTATCAAGCAAACCAGCCATTGTGTGTGTAAGGAATCCGTAATTACCTTGCTCTAAATAACGCTCATATTCGTTTGCTAAAGTTTTCATTCCTTTCATGGGTTTGCCATTCATTTCCCAATCCTCATCAGGTAATACCATCTGTATGTATTCATGACTATTAACATCATAATTATCTGCTGTAACCCTTAAACCATTTTCTTCCATATAGTCATAAACCCTACTTTGATACTCTTTATATACTAGATATTCAAGTAAGCCATCTTCACCAAAAGTTCTTCCCCAACCTTTCCACCAGTAGCCATGAGCCGCATGACTACGTGATTTGCCTTTATTGGTATTTGCGTATTCAGCAATCATTTTTTGACGAGCAACAGGATCCTCCATTTTATAAAGAACTTCAGTCATCAACTGAAACATTTGATGCTTTGAAGGTTCTTTTAGGTCTTTCATTGGGTAATCATCTCCCCAAGGCCAAAATGGTACTGTTACCCCAAAAATATTATCTTCTCCATAACGCCAAGTTGCTCTTTCATCAATGTTTTCAACAATTTCTTCATACTCAGGAATTGCAAGTAAAGTATCTAAGGAATCGCCAGTAAAAAAAGTTTTACCAAGTTGATTTTCATTTATTCCACCTTCATGAATAAAACCAATGACTTTACCTCTTTGGGAACCTCCTGTTGTTGACATTAACGCTAAACTAATTCCTTCAACATTGTTTCTAGTGTCATTTCTAAAAACGTAATCAATTGTTCCTCCCGGTAATTTTAGTACACGATTAACTTCTTTTTGAATCCAATCTCCTGTCATCATTTGCCCATTAGTTAAACGGATATGATAATTTTCAGGATTTTGAAAAACTTTTTCACGAATACGTGATTCCATTGAATTTAATGCAATTCTTGCACTGTCACGAGTAACGTCTAGTCGATCTGTTTGATCACGCAGAAGCTTAATGGTTGTTCCAGCCCCAGCAGAAGCACTATTATCCTGCTTAATCATTAAGAAATTACCCTTATATATATCATTAAAGGTTTTCCTAACAGCATTTTCTGGTCCTTCTTCTCCAGTGTAACCACGCATAAATTCTGCGTGTCCTAGTCTTGCAAGAAGATTGGTATGGACTGATGTTTTTGTTGCTCCATCGTCAACTCCACTTAATCCTTGTCTTATTTGAAAATTTAAAGCATGAGTATAAAACTCTGCTGGCGTTGATCTTTTCACTTGTTCCAATTGGAGTGCTTGTGAAATTGTTACCCAATCTTCAGGAGTTATGCGTGTAAAATTCATAAAAGAATTAGAATCAACTCCTTGTCCTAACTCCATCAATGCACCAAATATTTGTGTGTCAGGGTTTCTTAAAAGTTGTCTTAATGCTTGTGGAAGGTACGTTTCCCCAAAGTGGTTAGGATAATCTTCTGTGATAAGCTTTTTAAGAAGGTCAGGATTTCCTGTACCCATTACTTCTTTAGTTTTATTTATTTTTTCAGGAGAAATTATGTCTATAGAATTAATGTCTGAATTAGGCATCAATCTAGGCAATTCTGTAAAAACCTGATTGTAATTGCCATATTCCCAATTATCTGGATCGTTGAAATTGCTAGGGAATGTGGCTCCAGCAATGTCAGCAAACTTCTTGTTTACGTTTTTGAAATCATTTAATTTGGATTCAGCAAGTCTTTCTACTGAATCTCTTACAGTTATGCCGTTATATGTCGTTAATATATTATTTAATGATTCTGTCCATATACCTTTGTTTTCATTTCTAATATCAGAGAGTATTCCTTTTACTTCTGTTTTATTTGGATTGCTTAAAAGTGTTTTAAATTTAGGGACAATCCATTCCAAATAGTTTTTAAGTCCTAATTGCTCTTGATAAGAGGCATCATCTCCAACCCAAACTCCATTTTTAAAAAAAGGATTTCCTTCTTCTATTCTTAAAGTTGGAAGGTCTTTTAAGTCTACATCGTCTAATCGTTGAATCAGATCCTGTGTTATTCCGGGATCTTTTTGATTAACAATATCGTCTGCAATACCAGTAATAGTTTCTACTATTCTTTTAGTAATACCATTTAACTGTTGTCTTACGGCAGGATCAAAAGTCTTTGTTGATTTTGAACCTCTCCAAGATGCAATCTTGCTTGCAATCCAATCATCTGGAAGCAAATGGAACAACAGTGGGTTATTTTTTTTGCTGTTTTGTGCTGTTCTTTCCTTTTGTTTTATAACAACTTTGTCTTTTTCAACATTTTCGGTAATGACACTAGGGTTATGCTGGAGTGTCGAAATAAACAATGCTCTTTGTGCTGATTCTGCTTGAGCCTTATTTCTGTCAGTAACTCCTTGTAATGCACCAGTATATGCCTGATAAATAGCAGGGAAAGATGCTAATTTAACTATCCCTTGACCTCTTTCTGAATTTAAAAAATTTAAATAGTCACTTGGATTTGGATTTCTTACCTTATGTGATATTAAAGTACCATCTGCCATTGACTCATAAAGTTTATTTTTGTAAAACTCTTTTCTTGGATCAGTTAGTGTTTTATAAGGCTCTAAACTTTTAAAAAAATCAGTCTCTATTTTCTCAATGGCTTTTATGTCAGGATTTTGTTGTTGAGCCAACAAGAACGCTTGTGTTCTTTTTTCTTCTAAATTTGAATTTATTTCTGTTTCTATCTGTTTTTCACGATAAGTAGAATGAACCCTAAAAGCAGTGCTTGCACTACTTAAACCCATTTGAGTTAAGGTGTTTTTAATAGATTTTTGTAATTCAGGCTTATCTTCGTAGGGTTTGATGATTGTGCTGATTAAGGTTCCATCTGGACCAAAATCACCCATATAGTTGGATTGCATATCCTCATACTTCATATTTGCATATTTTTGAGGATTATTACGCATATCCATTTCGTGCTGATTTAGCCCACTAGCGAAAGCAAGTGTGGCTTCGTCATGTGCTAGGCGTTCATCATCCAACTTAGCTCTAAGAGCCACTTCAGCCGCTTTTCCACCAAGGTTTGATATGACTTGCCCCATATTCCTGTAAGCTTCTCCAACAACAGAAACATCAGCTAAAGGTCTTCTTCCGGGAGTAGTAACACTACGATTAGGTGCTACTAAATTGACTTGGCCTGATAAATTTGGGTAAGGATTAAATGCCATAATTATTATCTATGAAGGCTTGTTATCTGCTACAGATGGAGTTTTGGAACTTTTATCACTATCCCACCAACCAGTAGGAGTTTTGGCTTCAATCATTGCATATTGTCCAGCACCACTGATTAAATCAGTCATTGCATTGATATTACCTGCTTGTCTTGTTGCTTCTGCACCAGATTTGTATTCCCATGCCGCATTTTTGGCATAAGTATCATTCATTTCAATTTGGTTCTTTAGATTGTCACCAATTGCATGGACTTGATTCTCTGTATTATATCTAATTGCATGTTGCCCTAATAACATATCCATCATACCAGCATATGCATTAGTGAAAGTTTGTGTTTGTATTCCTGATACATTCTTTTTCGTTCCACGATATTGTGCAATTTGTGATGAAATTGCTTTTTCTGACTCTTTGACAAACTGTTCTTCTTGCCATTGCCCTTGAAGAGTAATGTCAAACATCTGCTGTTTAGCAGTTTTTGTAAGAATAGAAGTTTTAAGTCTGTTCTCACTAAGAACATTTCTTGCTCGACCTCTTCCTAGTTTTGCTTTTGCTTCACTTGCTTCAAGACCACCTTTTATCTGTAAACCAGTACCTATAATAGTTGAAATTGCCGCAACTGCCGCCATAGTTGCACCAAAGTCTGCTTTAACTATTGGACCTTCGTAATCAAAGGATTCAGAAGAAACTTCAACAAGTTCTCCTTTTGTATCATCCCATTCCCAAACGACTTCAGTATATATCTTCATATATTTACCTCATACTCAAAAGCGAGACGTAAAAGCGTTAAGGGAAATGGATCATTTGATTGAATGGTTACTCCTTCAGAAGAAAATGATCTGTCTGCTGGTACAAGCTCTTTAACTCCAGAAAATAAAGGAACCTTTGTACCATATACAAAATCAACTGGATCTCTAAATAGAATTTCATCTAATGTACCTCCTTCCATTCCAAAAGAAGCACCTAATGTTTCAAGAAACATCATATTTACTGTTAAAAGTCGTTTTGTTCCTGTAACAGCAAAAGAATCTCCAACTCCCTTAACTCGTGGCAAAGTGGTTACTGTCGTTGTATAAGGCAGTCCTACACGTGCATGTGTAGTACAAACAGTTTGAAGCCCAATAGTGCCAGTAGCTGAAACAACTCTTTGTGGTTGCAAAGCACCATCACCAAGGATTGATACAGTTTGGCCTTCTAAATAAGACAAACCTGTTACATATTTAAAGCCTGATTTAGTAATAAAAACATCTCCACTACCTGTAGCAGTTATATCTATATCTGTTCCTAATCCACCTGCTTCAGTAACATCTTCACATAATGTTAAAGTCGTACTAGCAGGAGTAGTTTTAACAATATAGATTATTTTTTTTGTTGTAGTTGATGCCGTTAATCCCGGTGGAATTGTGCCAGCAGTAGTTAAATAAACAGCATCTCCAATACTTAAACCATGATCTGTAGTTGTTGTTATTAAATTTGTTGATGCATTTACTCCTGTAGCACCATTAAATTTTCTAGTCGTGCTTGTTGTTGCATCAGTATTTGTGGATTCTTTTTTTCCTCCAGAATCTAAAAAATGTGCTTTTTCCTGAATAGTCTCCTGTTCATCATAGTATGAAGTAATGTATTCAACATATCTTTTTGTTGCTCCAGCAATAGTTCTTTTAACTACCATCCATACTTGATCATGTGTTCCACGTGGAATTACAGTTATTCTTTCAACTTTTGCATGATTCCCATAAGTCGCATCAGTGTGTGATCCTCCAATTGTATGAGTGCTCCAACCATACAAATTTAAATTTTTGTTATATGTAACAGCAATTAATTTTCCATTTAACAATCTTGCCCAAACAACTCCACTAGGAGAATCCTGATATGCCATTTCCTTAATACCAGTATAAGTAATATCTTCTGCTCTTAGTGTTATATCAGTAGCTTCAAAGTTTTCTTTTTCTGCTTCATAAGCAAGTTCTCTAACTTTTCTTCCGTTCTTTTGGACATAAAGGACTTGGTTTCCTACTGCTACAGGTAATGCTTCAGGTTCTGTTTCCCAATCTGCAACTTTTTGAATAGTGAAATTAAAAGGTGTGATTGTAAGGTCGTTTTCAGAACCATAAAGGCTGAAGACACCACCAGACGTTCCCATTGTCAGTTTTTTACCTTCTTTTAACCATTCAATTTGATCAACAGTATCTGAATCAATCGTTAATACTACAGAATTTGTATCCAGTATTTGTTCACCAACAATATTTGCACCAGTAGAGTCAAGATTACCAGTTGTGACCCCAATCAATTGAGATTGAGCAAAATTATAAAAATCTCCTGAATTGGAAAACCAAATTGTTGCTGGATATTGTTTTGTACCTGCAAATACTAATCTTTGTTGATACAAAGCAACGGATCTAGGGTATCCATTGGTTGTATCCCATACTGATTTTTGCCATTCATAAGAGGCATTATCAGAAACAATTTCTTCTTTTATAGTGCATTGAGCTATAGTTGCAGAACTTCCTGAATTTCCTGTTATTTCTACATAACCCCATTTAATTTGAGATCCGGGTAATGGGTTAATTCTAATACTCTTACCTTCGTCATTGCTGTTACCTTCAAAGGGATTAGCAGTAAAAGATAAAGTACCATTAGTTACACTACCACCAGTAGTAGAAGCACTAAGTTCAAATGTTGTTGAGTTCGTAATCGAGGAAACTGTAGCTCCTGCTGGAATTCCTGTTCCTGTTACAGTCATTCCTTCAACTAATTTAGAAGTAGAATCCATTGTTATGGTTGGATCATTATTATAATCACAGGTAGCATCAGTAAAACCAACAGTAATGGTTACTCCTGTAGTGCCTTTTTTAAAAGTCTGTTTTTCTATGTTGACTCGTAAATCACCTGTTCCTGCTAAAGTAGAATAAGCATCAGGGATTCCTGAAGTCATACTTGTTGTTATTTGAATCGTATTTGAAGTTGCATTAACAACAAAAAACTTTTTGTGATCTGAAGTAGACCCAGAATCGGCACTAGTATCACCTGAAGTGCTTGATGCAGGTAAAAACGTAATAGTACCAGCACCAATATCTTTTACCCATACAGTTTGACCATCAAGTAATCCGTGATTCTTTCTAACAAGTTGGTTTAAATCAGGATCAACAAAAAAATCACCAATATCTGTTGTTTCAAATTTATCTGTTCCACTTAATGTAACAACATCATTAGTATCAGTATTTATATCTGCATAAGGACCATCTTCAAATACAAGGTCAGATAATGTCCATTGAGAATCATCATCTGCTCTATCGTTTCCTGAAGAAACAAGATCCCTGACTAATTTCCGAGGTTTATGATCAGGATGGGCAATAAAAAGAACGTCTGCACTTTGAGTAAAGTCCAGATCATCTAGTTGGGCAGTTGTATAGGTTGTGGATTTCTCATAAACCCCAGAAGACGAACTACTAGCATGATACTGTAGTTGAAGGTCTTGTGAGTAGACACGAAGGGCATTATTCGTGAACTCTAAGACGTAACTTTGAGACAAACCTACTGTAAAAGGCACTAAACGAGCCGCTAGGTTACTTTTTGTCTCTGCTACGTAGTGAGTACCCGGACGTTTGGTTGTTGCTCCTTGGGGCAATACAACAGCATTCTCGATAGTTTTGCATGCAGACTCATATGCAGGTAGGTCAACAAACCCCTGTAATCGAGGAGAGATTCGACCTTCTGAAAAACTACTTTGAACACTTTGTATTCGTGCCATCTAGTTCGTAGACCGATCATAACCTTCTGCAGGACTGTCTATGGGTTTATAGTCGAGATCCTGATAACCCCATCTTGATTCAATCCAAGACAAGTATTCTGTCCTATCAGGTATGCCTTCAGATGCATCAATACCACGTGCTTCTGCTATCACTTCGACATATTTACCCCACATTTCCCGCTTTAGTTCGATCCGTCCTGTTAATGGTTCAGCCAATTCCCAAGCTAGACGTAATCCAATTGCCTGAATCAGGTTGGAGTCTATATCGGAGGTGTCCGTCAATTGAGCAATGTACTTAACATACATTGTGGTTTCATCAGTAAGCAGAAATTTGCCTTCAATCTGGTAAGAAATCAGGGAGTCATGCGTACCTAGAATCCTTAAACAATCAAACGGTAACGAGTATTGGTATAAATAACCAAAAGCAGGTGTAACTGTAGAACGAGTTAGCTTTGCCCTTTTTGTAGCACAATTCCAAGGATGGCTACGGAGGACTGCATCACGTACATCAGGATACCTAAGATTAGATAACCGAGCACGTTCTGTAGCCTCCGTTAAAGAAACGATTTTTGCTTCGCCTAAGTTTGTTAAGGCGATATTGCAAATATCAACTTCCGTTGCCATCAGGATTAATCACAAGAATAAATTATTCCAACCTGAATCGTGCCAGATGATGTCTGACCAGCATTAGTTGCAACAACAATATCAGTTTCTGCTGATAAAAGTAGACCTACTCCAGCAATACCAGTTCCTGAAGCGGCGGCATCCACTTTCTGCATTGTTAGCATTTTATGATTTGTATTCATTGCGGCCGCAGTAATGAAAGCATCAGGATCAGCCGCAGTTCCAACTGAAAGCTGAACACCTGATCCAAGTGCGTCTGCAATAACCCAAACATTATAAACTCTAGATAATGCAGGAAGTTTTCCTACGTAAATAGTTGAAGAAGCCGCCAAACTGGATGCTTCATAACTATCATGCCAAATTCTTAACCTTCCACCAACTTCATTGGCGGCTGGCATTGAAGGCTTACCATCAGTGGGCTGATATACTTTAGTGTAATTAGCCCCATATACAGTTGCCATATTGTGCTCCTATAATTAAGCGTTTTTCATGTAGATGCGAACCATCTTCTTACCATCAAGACGAGTAGCACCAATGGTCATCCTGTAATAGATATATTGACTATATCGTTTATCAGGACGTTCTGTTACACGAGCAACAATATCTTCCCAGATGCAGAGTCCAATAGCAGAACGAGTGAAAGCAATTGCTTCTTCTACGTTTGAAGAAACAGTTGTTTTTTCAGTTCTGATAAATTGGAAGCCCATAAAGGAATCAACTTCACCAGCGACTAATGCCTTAATGACGTTGTAATCCGCAGATTGGACTTTGTTCTCTAACAATAAGGATTCAATCCCAGCAGATGAACAGGCAATAAACATTTGTGGTCTTCCACCCATGTCGTATTCGTCTGCTTCATTAGCGGCAAGAACCTTCCTTGCTCGTATGAGCTTATCTACTGTTAAGCCAACAGCAGTTCCTGTGTTATCTCCGGCAACCCAAGCACCACTGGAATATGCACCTTCACGATAAATGTCAGTACCACCATCACTTCCGAAAGCAGTACCTGTCATTGTTGTGGAGCTTGTAGTAGAAAGATAGGAATTGCCAAATGCGGCAGAAATGATTTCCTCATCAATTGCACGACCCATAGCCATTGCCGCAGATTCGACATAAGCACTTGTTGGGTCCATGATTAAGCGTAATCGGTCAGGATTATCGACCAATTTACCCCAATCATAATCTACTGGTGAAACCCTACGTCTTTCATGAGGAACATCCATCAATGGACTATCCGCATGCCGTGACGTAACTTTCTGTGCGGCAGTTTCATCTACTCGATCAAAGAAAACCTCTTCACCGATTTTCCCTGTTTCGAGTTGAACTGCATTTCGCAGTCTGGAGCCACGTTGCTGAAGCATGTGCTGAACATTAGCACTATACTGCTTCACCATTGCGACATTAATAGAATCGTAAGCCATAAGACTTTCCTATATAAGAGATTACTAAATAATGTCCCTATAAATAAGGAATTGTCCTATAACTAGGGTTCCGTTGAAAGGAACTACCGATGAGCCGTTGAAAACAATCGAGTCATCTCTTCAACCGCTTTTTGATGTTGCGGATGAGTTTTGTCTAAATAGATTTTATTAAACTCGGAATCACCAAGATTGTTGTCAATCTTTTCTTGTGCCATTGCTGGGGATAAAGCATCGCCAATTCCCGGTTCTCCGACCATAATGCCATCTTCTTTAAGAAGGTTTCCAATTTTGGAAAACATCTTAACTATTTCAGGATGATTACCTAACCCTGAATCTTCCATAATATCAAGTGCCTCCTTTGAAGCAAAATTAGTGAATGCTCTACGTGCTAATTCGACATTTTCATTATATGATTTACCCCACTCTTTTTGTAAGGCGTTAATGCCTTGAGCTTGCATTTCACCATGCCTCGTTTCGGCTTCTTGCATTTGATCATAATTAGCCTGTGAATACATATCAAGAATTTTTTCTGCTTGATTTTGTGACAGACCTAAATTATGAGCAATATTTCTAAAATCATCTAAGTTAGCATCAGCAAACCTTTCATCAAAATAATACTGATCAGGAGTTTCAGGTCTACCCATGCTGTTATAAACATCATTCCATGCAGGATCATCTGCATTTTGAGGTACACGCATAAGCTGATCGGCAGGAACACCCATTTTACGGACTGCATGGACATAACTTTTTGCCAGCTTATCAACACTATCAAAATTTCTTAATGAAGGCTCACGAGCCAAGTCATCAGGCAATGTAGTAGGATCAAAAGCCCAAGGGTTTTCATTTCCACCTACACTGCTTATTGGTAACTCTTCCGTACCGCCAAGAATAGTATTCCCGGGAACGGCATCAGAACTCTGAGTTCCAATCTCCGCTGTTGTCGGTTCTGCTATCTCTTCCATCTTCTGCTTTTCTGTTTAATTTATCCAATTCTTCCATTGGAATGTTTACGAGGGAAATTATATCTAAAATCACTGACCTTCTTCCCTCATTAAAGGCACTGTGATGTGTATCATGTGGAACAAAAGTAGATGTATGGACAAAATGCCTTCTAGCCAAATCAGCTAGTATTTCTTTACCATCATCTGTACTAAAAAACTCTTTATATTGTACTTTACGCCGCTTCGCTTTCAGCCCTAGCAATATTCAATCCTGCTTGTGTTCGTTTTTGTTCTGCATCAGCAATGTTTCCTTGGACTTCAGAAGCCGCCATTTGTTGTTGCATTTGCATCTGCATTGCTTGTTCCTGTTCACGTTGCCTCATCATCTCTTCCATCTCTTCTTGAGTTTTTAAAACTGATGGAGGCGTTTTAAGTATCTCTGCTCCTAATTCTGCAATTCGATGAGTGTTGAATCGCTCAATAACTGTTGGGTCAATTTGTGCCATTGGAAGCATAAATTGGAACAACTGACTAACAGAGGTCAAATCAGCAGATCTCATCGAAATACTGACAGGGTTAGTGTATTCGATCCTGAAATCCATCCCCATTACTTCCTGTGGAGGTTCTGGTAACATTCCTGATCTGATCATCACATGCATAGTACGTTCTACAATTGGTCCTAATAGCTCAATTTCCTGTCTTGACACAATTGGTCCTAAAATAGTTAGTCGATCACGTTGTCGCATAGCTATTTCAGTTGCAGTAAAACGTAAAACATCACCATCAGCCGCAACTGGTCCCGGCAATTCCATCAAATCCAAGAAAAATGCTTTGTCAATGGATTCACGTACTTGGCCCATTTTGGCATCCGCATATTCAGGTCTATTTGCTACAGGAAATGGTTGTACCATCTCATTACCAGTTAAACCTGTACGATAATAGTTCAACGCATCAGGAGTGGTCCGTATAGGTGCAAGAAAACCATCATCAGGAAGCATGAGTGGAGGCGAAACCATTTTCTGTAACGCTTTAAGGAACGTCTTTTCCATCTCATTGAGCATGCGGATGTCTGGAAGTGCTTCAAATCCAGGACCTCTACCATATGTTTCCAAAGCATTTCTATTCCAACGACTACATACATAAGGAAACTCATCAAATCCTCCAACACTTAGTAAATGTTTTTCATCCAATAAACAATAAGTAGAAATAAAAGGTTTATCTCCTTTTTCTATATCAGGATTAGGATGAGGAAAAACAGCATGCATACACTTGAACTGTTCAAACAATTTACCTTGTTCAAGGCATTTTTGGACTTTTTCAGATAGGACTTCAGGAGGATAGATTTCAGCAAGTTCTTTTGCCGAATGCCTAGATATTCTAAATATAGTATCTATTTTCCCATAATAATCTGATGCAAGATAACAATCTGATAATGGAAAACACTGGTAATATGGACCTTCACCAATTCGGTCTTGAATAAATAATACGGCAGTCCCAAATGCTCCTAAATCAGTATAGTATTCAAAGATTGCAGGATGGAAATTAGAAGAAGGTCTGTTAAATGCTTCACCTAACAGAACAGTGCATTCTTCTAGCCATAACTGAACAGGCCGATATTGGTTTAATTCCTTATTTTCTGTTTGAATCTGGAACCAACGTAATGCTGAATTGGTCATCATGTTGTGAAGACCTGAAGCAAAACGTGTTAATGCCCTTACAGGAGTGGAATCAAAGATATACTGTCTTCTTTCCTCGCCAGCAGATCTTTCTGTTTCAAAGTCTGCTCTACGAGGAAGAATGTAACGTGCTATTTCCTGCCAATTTGACTCCCAATTAACCCTATTGGATTTAAGAGTCTCATAGCGTTTCATTATTTGTTCAACAAACCCACCATCTTGGCTGAAGTTTGGTGATGAATTAGCTATCATCCGAGCATTCCTCTACGAGTTAAAATAGAAGCTTTTTTCCCTCTGGTTCTATATAAATCTTCTCCAACTTCTCCTAAAGACCTTCTTATGTTAGAAGCCCAACCAACTGCTCTGGAGTTCATTGCAGATGGAGGTGCAGAATCTCCCTTTTCTGTTAAGGCTTCCTCAACAGTGCTTTCATCATCGATATCATCATCGTCATCGCTAACATTATTTATGTTTTCAGTGGTGTATTCCTCTAATGCTGTATCTGACAAACCACCACCACCACCTTCTGTTTCGCCAAACATATTAGTACCAAGTCTATCTTGCCATGCTCCAGCACCCCACGACTTATTGAACTGGTCCCAAGAAAGTTGATTGCCTTCCAAACCTAGTCTTTTATCAACAAGATTTGCACCACTCCAGCCTTCTTTAAAGTCTTCCCATTGTCTTCCATAATGGTGTGCTCCAACTCGGTCTTGCCAACCTCCTGAATCCCAAGAAGATTTATCCCATTTTGCAAAATCATGGGTTCCAAGTCCTAAAGTATTCCAGATTTCTCCACCTTCTAACTTTTGCATTAAGAAAGATTTTCCTGCACCGGGGAATTGGCCCATAGGTTTTTCAAGAAAACCACCTATATCTTTTGCAAAATCTCCAAAGACCCCACTTTTTAATGCTTTTATCCCTTTCCCTGTAAAATCACTTAATATACTCATATACCCTCTTTAATTAAGCAGTTCCACCATAACCAAAACCAGCTTTCCTTGAGCGGAAACCCATTGCCGCACCAAGACCTGTTCCCATTGTTTTTAAATCTCTATAAGATGCCATTCTCGTTTTAGAAGCCTGTGCCATTGCAGAAAAAGCTCTAGGTAATGCTTTGCCAGCTTTTTCCTTACGTGTCATAGCTTTAGAATATTCAGATCCGGGTTTTGTCATGGCATCCCATGCTGTTTTAGCAGTTGAATAATTTGTAAAAGCAGTATTTGATGCACCCCATGCAGTGCCAACAGCCTGATCTGCGATATCCCATTCTCCATAAGCCGTATCATAAGCAGTTTTAGCTACTGTTTCTTCTCCTTTTAAACCCCCTAATTCTCCTGAACCTATGCCGTAGCTTTCTTTAAATGCACTATATGCATCACTGGCTTTAAAATTAGTAATGGTATTAATATCCTTATCTATTTCTGAAAGAGAAAAATCTTTACCCCCAATATTACCAGTATATATACCACCTATAATATCATCTGCGGCTCCCATAATTTTATCATGGACATCATGTTCCTTATACCATTCTTTATTTGGGTCCCATCCCCATCCTAATAAAGATCCTTTCCAAACATCTTTTCCTTTTCGATGTTCCTGTCTTGTCCAACGACCACCTTTGAATTCTAATTTATCTCCTACATCCCATGTGCTTCCACCATAATCGTACCATTCTTTATTAAGATCAGTTAATCCTATACTTTTAAAATAGAAATCTTTTGCAACATCAGCACTCGTTACCATTGATCCATCGTCAAATGTTATTTTCTTGTTGCCATATTTTGCTAATCCTTTTGTTTTATGCGCCCAATCATAACTGGCAAGTGTGCTGGCAACACCTTCATCTATCTTGCCATCCTCACCATGAAGTAATTGTTTTGTTATATCACTAGAATAAAAGGCTCCTGTTCCTTCTGGCAAACTTCCATATGTTGTATCATACTCACTTTTTGCCTTTTTGTATTTGCCTGTTATTTCATCCATATACAAAGACATTGTGTGTTCTTTTGTTTTATGAACAGGAATTTTAACTTCGGTTGTAAGATCACCAGATTCCAATGCAGTTTTGTACTTTCCTGCTAAATCTTTATGGTAAAGCCCCATCATTTGATCCTTAGATTTATGCACAGGAGTTCCATCAGCATCATAGGTTACGCTTTCAACTGATCCCTCTTTGAGCCAATCGTCAAATGATTTTGGCTTTGTCCTAGTTTTCCAATCACTAAAAGATTCGGTTATTGTTTCAGTATCATAAGTCACATCTGCTTTGGTTCTACCTAACCATTGATCAAAAGATTCTGCTTCTGTTTTTTTCCAAGAATCAAAACTTTCAAAAGCTGACACAGTACCTTCTGATTTTCCTAGATTTTTAAAATAATCAACTCCACCTGTTTCTGTTATATTTTTAAAAAAATCTTTTTTCGCTGTTGGTCCAACTCCACGTTCATGCCATTTTTTATATATATTATAAACATCAGCACCTTTCCCTTTTTGACTAGGATCTAATTCGACAAGATCTGATTCTTTTCCTAAATAAAATTCATCTGTCATTCCTTTAAGCTCTTTTTTTTTCGAACCAACCTTTTTTTCTATTGCTTTGAAATCGGTCCATGCTAGATCTCTTTTACCTTTTTTAGTAGTTCTGATGCCTTTAGCCGCATCCCATTTTTCATAAGCAGACGAACCGACCTCAAGCCCTTCACCACCTTGCCATAGACCTCTTAATCTTTCGACTTCTTTCCATGCAGTTTGTTCTTTACCTGTCCAAATACCAGCTTCGTAGTCAGCAGTATCTTTTTCTTTTTTAGCAAGTCCGTATTGTTGCTTTAATTTTCGATAATCTCCTGCTGTCTGATAATAGGATTTTTGTCTCATTTGGGATTTCGTTAATAAAGAACCCCTAACGTAGGCCATAATGACTCCTATCAGTCCATTCTTGAAAATAAGGATATTCTTTATCAGTTGCACCAATTGCAATTTTAGGTCTACCCATATTCATAAAGATTGACTTACCAAATCTTGCAGACATAAGTGCATATCTTGTGGCACTCATCAAATCATCTCTTTCTTTGACGATCTTTCCTTCTTTCCTGTGATACATCCTGTATTCACTGAACCATTCTGTCAAGTGCTCGAAAACCTTGAAACTGCCTGACTGCATTTTTTGAAGGATTTCCATAATCCCCGGTTCAACTGCCAGACCGCCATCTGAATTCTCGAAATGCCTACCAAGCATATTAACCCCCAATTTGCGATATTGTTCCGCAAGCGGTTTCCCAGATCCTTTATCATGTTGTTCACCATCATGAGGCCACGCACAAGGTATCCATTCACCTCTTGCTTTAATTGCATGAGCATGGACAACAGGTGTTTCCGCAGACTGTTTATAAGCATCATAAACATAGAACTTCCCATTTTCAGTATCATGAGCAATCCAGACACAAGCAGTAGGATGAGTCCAACCGAAGTCGATAGCACAGATACGTTGGAAGTATTCAGGTATTTGGAAGGCTTCAATCTTGATTTGATCTTCTGGAATCGGGAATACCAGACCAGATCCCAACACAGGCATACCCTTTGAACGCATGTCTCTTTCATGCGGAGGCAATGCCGCCAAAATCTCTTCACGAATGTCAGGGGATAGGTGAGGTGCATCATCCCATGTTGCATTGAATAATGCCTGATGAGGTTTAAGTTCATTAATAAATTGTGCAACAACCTGAGTCATCCCTGATTCAGGAGTAAACGTCATGTAGACAAGTCCACCACTTTTTAGCGTTCCTCTGAGTGCTTGGGAGTAAATATCTTGCGGAGGTTCTTCATCCAGCCAAATGACATCAAGTGCTTTACCCATCCATGCCTGTTGTCCTTGTTCGTAGGACTTGAACCAGATCTTTGAGTTTTTCCCTGACGAATGTTTGACAAGAACTGATTGATAAGCCTTCGGGATTCCGGGAGCACGTTCAAAGCCCACAATTCTGTCTTTTGGTATAGTTCCGTGTCCATAATCTTCTTCATCTCCGGGTTCTCCTAGTAGTTCTGCTTGTACTATATCTCTAGTATTATTAGATGTATTTCCTGCCGCCCATGCTTTGATAGGCTTTTTAAATCTAGCACCTTTCCACCAATCGGGATAAGCATCTCCAAGAGCATGCATTGTCAATTCCATTGCTCCTGAATAGGTTTTTCCAACCTTGTTTGCCGCCATTAAAAGACGTTGCCTTGCTAGTCTTCCTCCTGAATCACGAGCTTCATGGAATTTATGCTGATATTCATAGGGTTCATAATATAAAACTCTATTAGTATCTTTTTTCTCTTGTATTGCCTCTGCAAGTGAAATGGCTTCTTCAAGAGCCTTCGTATTACTCACAATGCTACTCTTTGCCTACGTTTCAATTTAGGATTCCTTGCAAGTGGACTATCCATCCTTTTCCTTGCAATAGCTGTTTCAGCAAGAGAATAATTGGCTAATGGTATTTCGCCTTTTAGGTGGAGAGGATCGAATGTTGCTCCAAAACCTGTTGCTAAAAGAGCACCCATTACATTTGGCTTAAATGCACCTTTTTTAGGTTTGTCTAATGTTTGGTTTGCTTTGCTTAATGCTTCTCTCAAAGATTTTACACCCCATTTTTGCTGTGCTTTAGCTTGTGTCTCTTTTATTTTGCCAGTTGTTGCGACATTGCCTTCTACACGTGGAGCAGTTGAAGTAACTAACGTACCTTGTCTGTTGTATCCAGTTATTTGCGGAGTTGGCCTTTTAAAAGTTCCTTTCCTTCGTTCAAATGCTTCCTTAACGTCCATAACATGGAATTTACCTTCTTCTGATTGATAAAAAGTTTTCTTGCCTTGATCCGCAGGTTTGCCTTCTTTTACATTCGCTAATTCTATTTCTACATTCTTCTTTTTGATCGCACTAGCAACCTTCTTGAAACTTTGGTGTCTTTCGTAATCTATTTTCCCATCTCCTTTTTGGAAATGTTTTTCAGTGATTTTTTGATATTTCCAACTTTCTTGGCCTTTTTTGTCTTTAACTCTAACCCATGCTCTTTCTTGGCCTTCTAAATCTGCTGAATCTCTTCTTGTTCCACCTCTTTCTGCGGAAGTATCGTAAGATTTAATTTCCTTTCTACGTGCTTTCCCTTCATCGATATAGGTGCTGTGTTGCCTATCTCCATGAGATATTTTTGCACCATCTTTTATTAATGTTTTTTTCAACTCATCTCTTTTTGCAGGGTCAAATTCTTCAGTTTGCCCTGTAATGACATTCCCTTGATGCATAATCTTCTGATTCAATTCTTGCTGTTTTCGTAATCTCGATTCTTCAGCATCTAAATCAAGTATATCTAATTCCATAAGTTGTTTTGATTCCATATTGACAACACCAGTACGTGCAGGATCGGCTATTCTACCTTCTTTTGTTTGTGTAGATAGTCCTGAAAAAGTTAATCCTCTTTCTTCAATATCCATTCCTGTACGATGTGGTGCATCTATTTCAGATCCAGTTGCAGATTGGACAGCACGTGCTTGTGGATCATCATACAAATAGCCTTCTGGGACATCTTGCCCATAAAGACCTGACCCTGCTGATAACTGCATTACTGTTTTCCATTCAGATGATTGAAGTTCTGGTCCTGCAAGAACTCTTTTCTTTATATCACCTTTAAGGGCAATAGGAATAAAATGACCAGTTTTACTCATTGTTCCTAATGGTACTTTTTTATTTGGAGATGTGACTGTAAGAACAGTGCCTTTAGGATAATAATGTTTTAATTGAGATCTGGAGACTCCAGCAGTTAAGTCTGTCTGAGGGGTCCACTGGAGTGCTCCAGAATGCCCAGATAATTTAGTTTGAGTTGGTTCGGTATGAAGAATCTTTCCGTCTACTTCTGTGTGATGTGGAGGCGATTCATAAGTAGCCCCTTCACCTGAATAAGTCCCATGTAATTCTCCACTAGAAGATGGAGCTTCAGTTGGTATTTGATAACCCAGCGTAAATTGTTCTGATGACAAAGGATTTGTTCCATACATAACAAGATTATCTACAGAACGTGATAGTCTTGCTCCGGGATTTTTAACGATTAATCGAGGATTAGGACTTAACTCTACACCAGTAGTTGCCCCTCTTATTGTGTTAAAAGCACCTTGGGGATTTTTATCTGATGGCCTAAATCGGCTACCTGAAGCTAAAGGAACAGCTTTTTCTTCATTTAAAGAATAAAGTTCTGTTGCAACCTGACTTCTATCTTTTCCAAAAGGTGATGCCCAATGTTCAGAAATATACTGTGTTTTGCTAGATTTCCCTGCAAATCCTGCTCTTCCTTTTCCTCCAAACTCTCCAAAAAGCTTTTTATCAGCAGGATTCATTTGGCTTTGGATGTCAGGATCATTCCAAGCGGCTTCAGCTAACAGATGGGCCATTTTCGTGCCACGTATCTTTCTATTAAAACCTTCTATAGGTATATCTACGTATTCATTACCCTTAGATATATAATTGACTATTCGGTTTTCTATATGCCTTATTGCCTGACTTCCATAATTTCCCTCAACAGGCTTTCCTGATTTTATCTTGGCAAGTTGAGAAACCTGCGTTTTCAGATATTGCCTTAATGTTCCAGCTTCTGAAGGTTTGATTGGAGCAAAACTGGTTGTTGACTTAGCTACACCTCCTTCATCTTTTAATTTTGCCAATGATGCCCTCATTGCGACTTCTTTAGAGTCTTTCGGCATAGTTGCATCTGTTGAAAGCAATAAAGGTCTATCCCTTAAGAAAACAGGTCTTTCAGACGTATCAGCAATTGGAGCTTTAAGATTTAAATTCGTTTTAAAGTCGCTACTTGTCTGAACAACTGGCTTTTTCTTTTTAATATTAGTTCCAACGCTTGAATGGGGACCAATCTCTATTTGGCGAGTAGTAATATCGACAAGAGAATCCGTCTTTTTAGTCAATAATGTACCTAAAGCCTTTTTCTTGGCTAAATGACTCTCTAGTTGGCCTTCTTGGTAGGAATGGATGTCAACGGAAGGTACATTGACATTCGGAGGTTGTTTTGGAAGTGTCGTGGTCCCAAAAGTCTTAAAATCCCAATCAACAGATGGTCCTGTTTTATAAAAGCCTTTATCTCCGGGCTGAAGAGTACCTTTTAAGTTAGGAGATACCCTTTTTCCGCTTTGAACCTCTGATCTTTGTTTTAAATGGGTTTTTGTTTCTTCTTCAGTAAGTTGTGCTTGTTGAACTAAACGCTTTTTAGCCTGTTCTCCTGTTAAAGTCCCTTTTCTTTTCTTTTTCTTCGGCTTTTCTTCAATATTTACGACTTTACCAGTTGAAGTGTAGATTTGTTCAGCCATTAGTTCTCCAAAAACTGTGGTGAATCGTTATTCTTGGTTTTTATAGATCCCATAAGTAATTTTGCACCATCAGACCCAACAAGAGCAATTAAGTGGGCTTCCATTTCCTGAACAGATCGGTGTTCGTGAGTATGTTCCACTCTTTCTATCGGTTTATGCCCTGCTCTGTCAAGTAAATCCTTTGCGGCATTGTATCGAACACTATCAGATTCCGAATTAAGAAGATCCTCCATGACATTGTAGGCTTTTGGGCCACCAGTTTCCATCTTCTCACGGAACTGTGCTTCGATTTCGAGCTTTAATTTGTTTTTGAGAGTCTTTGCATGGTTTTTCAGTTTTAAAGGATCACCTCTGTCGTAACCTGCTTCTCTTGCGGCACGTACTGCATTGCCATGAGTAACGTATTCTTCGATAAACTTGAGTCTTTTCGGAGATCTTATGTGTGCAAGTTCCATTATTTCGTTAGGAGAGTAGTTCCTTTGCCATGACAACGCTGACAGTAAAAAGTTTCTTCTACAGGAGGTCCGACTTTCAGCTTTGTTTTGCGACCAAGCAGGTTTTCATACCACTTTGCTTCTTTAGGATCGGCAGTCAATCCCCAACGCTGTTTGATCTTTTCTGTCTCACGAGCATATTTGATCGGATCTTTCTTGGGAAGCCATTTAGAGACATCATGCCAGCTTTTCTCAATATTGACATCTGCACCAATTGGCCTCAATTCTCCCTTTCTCAGGGAATGAGCAAACTTCTTCTTCTTCTCAGGACTCCAAGCATAGCCTCCTGATGAAAAGGCTTCTCTAAGGGCTACAGTGTGATCAATATGAAGTGAGCCAACATCACTGGTATTTATACCAGTGTAGGGATCAGTCCAAGATCCTCCTGTTACTTTCCTTCTTGCAGGAGTGAGGAATATGGGCATCTTTTCGGAAGATCCTTCAAGAACAGTCTGTCGTGTCTTGAACCATTTCCTCCCAGAAGGAAGCCAGCGTTTCCTGTTGTAATGCTCTTTTACGTCTTTGTATTCCATTCCAGTTCTAAAAGAGTATCCAGATTGTTCTCAGATCGAACGCTATCGCATTTTTATTGCGGAAGGCCATATGAGGTGGCCCCTGTAAGAATCGTTCCTTTACGCCTACCTCTCGCATTCCTAGAAGCCCTTTCTTTTATATCCCACTGCTCTGCTATCTCTGGACGGTTGTGATGCATCCACCTCCGTTGCTTCTCACTCGCATACGGCATCAGTACATCCCCCTTCCCATTTTCGTGTTGTCATAAAGCTTCATCATGCGGTTGCCCATATTACGCATCATGTCACTCGTAGAATCATCCGCAGGGTTAGGATAGTTCCTCTCCGGGCCTGTCATTTGGCTCTCTGCCATATGCTTCTTCTCTTGTTCAGAAGTGACTGTCTGACCACCTCCCCCCAAAGGAACTTGCGGATCTAAAAGCAAACTCCCTAACGCTCCCATCCCCTTCGCCAACATCGGAACCAAACCACGGAATATGTTCGCAGGAGTCGCACTCGTTGCCTTTCTCGTTAATATGCTCTGTTGCCGACTCGCTCCCTTCGCCCCTGAACTACTCGCACCCTTCAAGTCCACTATCGGCTTCGCAGGTCTCATCGGCTTTACACCCTCCTCCACCTTCCCTGTACGAATAAACCTCTGACTGCTACGGAGGTTCCGTAACTTCTCCCGGTTCCCTGCATTACGCTTCTCCTGTGAATCTATCGCTTCTCTCGTCCAACTTGGGTCCATATCTTCTCCTTTGTCTACAAGGGTAACACCTAAATCTCCCCTCCGTGTGGGAATGTGTAGTGTACGTTGGCGTACAAACCCGGTTTTGTTCCCCGGG
>VTLG01011122.1_pt1 | contig 36041 bp, 63 predicted proteins | sample 4694571 | NCBI WGS metagenome assembly VTLG01 (sample SAMN12604809, study PRJNA352737) | marine metagenome | biome: ENVO:00000447; feature: ENVO:00000209|ENVO:00000569|ENVO:01000036; material: ENVO:00002151; isolation source: viral sequences binned using virsorter ...
TTTCTGTTTCTTGTTGCGTGGTACTTGTTTCCTCTTTAGGTGCTTCCGTTTCAACAACGGCTTCATCCTTTTTTTCTTCAATAGTTACATCTACTTCAGGTCCTGAAGTATCTATATCTACTGTTTTCTTTTCTTCTGGCATAGTTTCCTCCCTATGTTAGTATTTATGCAAGATATCCTCTGGATTCTTGACGGTTGCTAAAACTTCATCTTCATTTAACAACCTAACTTCCCCACCTTCAATTTGTATACGTGATCCTGCATAACGCGCAAAGATCACCCAATCACCAACCTTGCACCATGGGCCATTGGGATACCTCTCTTTATCCTTATAACACTGTGGACCCATTGCTAATACGTTTCCGCATTGCGATGCAATTTGTTGTTTATCTATAGTTTCATGTGAAAATAAAACTCCACCTTTAGATTTTTCATTCATTCTAAATGGAAGAACTAACATTCTCCAACCTGTCGGTTGTGGTAGTTTATCTTTTTCTTTGGTAACTTCTTTTTTTGGTGATGGTTTTAAACCAACTAATTCTTTATTTGGGGTTAGGATTTTTTGGCTTGGCGCCGTTGATGTTAATGACTGTTCCTTTTGACTCATTTTGCTCCTTATTATCTAGCAGGTTAGAGATTTCCTGTTTCGTTGCCTCTAGGGCATTTATTTGTCCTATTATATACTTGTATGTTTCCATATTGTCAACCCCTCCTGATGTAACAGAAATGGATAGTTGATTAATACGAGTATCTAATGCTCTTCTTAATTTATAAATTACGTTTTCTAAATCAGCCATATTATACTACACCAACCGCACTTAAGCAGTCAGGGCAGTTCTTTCTAAATCTTGTATGAGTAACACAATGTGCTACTGCTTCTTTCTCTTCTGCAGGAGTTTCTTCCAAAACTACTGGTTCTTCTTGTTTAGGAGTGAATAAACCTTTCACCCAGTTTATAAAATGTTTAATCATTACTTAATTTGACAGCCTACTTTTTTGCCTTTAAGGACTGCACCACCAGATTTATAACCTTTGTTTAATTCTCCAATAACTCTTCTTTTCTCAGCTCTATCTGCTGCATCAGGGTGTCTTCTTGCATCGATTCTACCCATTTCTTCTAGTAAGTTAGCTCTTCCACCTATGTTATATTTTTTACCCAATTGAAATTTTTGCATTGCTTTTTTTCTTTTTTCCAGGTCTGGCTGTGTACGTCTGTTTTTAATTTCTTTACCATCTCTAATTCTTTTCTTTTCAAGCTCAACTTGTGCTTTATCTAAGAGAGAGGGGTCTGTTTTTTGAACTGTTTTACCTGTGTTATAACCGGCTCTTCCACCAGCTTTCTTAAAAACCATTTTTTTACCTCTAACAGAATCTTCTAATCTAGCTTTTTTCATTGGTGCATTTTTATCAGAAACACTTTCTATAAAAGCTCTAGCTTTAAATTTTCTTTTAGGCCAGTTTTTCATTGCAGCTTCTTTTTGAGCAGTTTTACCCATAGGATTAAGCTTTATTGATTTTTCTTTTGCTTTTTTTAATTCTTTACTACGTCCTACTGTTGTAATTGCCATTACGATTTCCTTTTCTTAGCCATTTTCTTAAACGTCTTTGCTAACGCTTTTGCTCTTCCAGTGCAGCCTTTTTTTGTAATAGGTGTACACTTTCCTTTAGTTCCACGTTTCTTGATTGATTTATTTACTGATTGTATCCAGTTCTTTTTAGCTCTTCCACCTTTAGCCATAGGTACTCTTTGAGCCATTGTATAACCATCAGCGTTATGTCCTGCAGGTGGTTTATAACCAGATGCCGGACTTGTACTATGTTGTAAAGTTAAAGCTGTTTGTCCAGAGTTTGGTGATCTAAAAGTTCTCACTGAGCTATACCTTTTTTAATTTTATATTTTTTTACATCTCCCGCAGGGTTTATAGGATGATGACTTTTTCTATTTTCAAATTGAAATGCTGTTCCAGTGTCAACCATTTTTTTTCTCTCTTTTTGTCCTTCTCTCATCATTTTTTTACCTTCTTTAACTTTCTTTTGTGCGGCATCTAATTTATTGATTCTTCTGTGGTATTCATCACTTCTAGTTTTTTTTAAACTTTCTTTAACAGATAATTTTGTTGGTTTAACAGATTTAATATCTGGTGAAACTTTTTTACTTCTTGGAAGCAATTTAATAATAGCTCCCATTCCTTTAGTTATGATAGTCATAATTACCTACTTATTAACTTTGTTCTTACGTCCGAACTTAGCTTTTCTTTTACCCCAAGCTCCATAAGATTCATCTCTACGAGCTTTCATAGATTGTTTCTTAGTGGATTCTTTTCCAGTTCTCATACCTAGAGATTCGTCTTCTCTATCTTTGTAGCCCTGCTTCTTCTTCTTAGCAGATCCACCTTTTTTGTATGGGAATCTAGATTTGTAAGGTCTTGTTCCAAAATCGTTTCTCATATTTTCTCCTTATTTATTTTTTTCCATTTCTGAAAATTTGTGTACCCTTTATACCAAAAATTGACGCACATACAAGTATCCACAAATTAGTGAACCATGATGGCAACGCCTGGAAATGCTCGAAGAAAGTTTTTATCTTCTCCATAGCCATCGGATCGTCCGACCAGACCCCATATGCGAGCACCAAAATGGGCAACGTGAGAATCGCAAGAACCACCTCGTCTTTGTAGTCGTTTTGCCGAGCCTCTAAAAGTTTGCCCTGGTAAGCTTCCTCACCTCGAGCTTGACGTTCAGCATGCATTAACTGTGCATCAGACATAGCCATCTTCGTCTTCTGACGATTAGCATAAATCTTACTGCCAGCGTTTATCGCTAATTTAATAGCACTGAACCACATACTAGAACCAAGTTGCTGTTTGTTTTCTAGCTTTAGTAGATGAACCTTTGCCACCTGTACTTCGAACAGTTACTTTATCACCAGTTGCAATTCTAGCGCTTGATCCTCTAATGCTAGATTTAGCTCGTGGGTCTTTTATTAAGTTTTGAGGTGGAATAGAAATTTCAACTCCGCCTTTTAAGTAACCGTCTTTGTTAGTAAACATTGACTGATTATATCCTTTACCTTCTTTTGCCATATTTTTCTCCTAGGGTTTATATATACTAAGATTTAGGACCTTTCAAGGTTCTAACATCTTTAGCCTTCATTTTGTCTGAAGTCAGTTTAACATCAGCAGATATCAATGATTTCTCAATTGCTGTATCTGCTCTTAATTGAGCTAAATCTTCGTTCTGTTCCAGTTTATCATCAGTAATCTGTCTATTTTGAACCATCTTAGCTTTATCTAAATTAATTCTTGCATCTACTTCTTGTTGTTTTCTTTCAGTTTCCATAGCTTTTAAATCTACTTCTCTTTGTTTCAATTTAAGTAATGGATCATGATCGAATTGAGACGTAATTGTTTTTTCTTCTTTTAAGAATTCTTCAGTCATATCTGCAATCAGTACAGCTTTTCTAGCTTCTATCTTCTGAGAGATTTGTTGAAACTGTTGTTGGACTTGAGGGTTTTGAACAGCTTGCTGCTGCATTTGTGGTAACATTTGAAACTCTTGTGCAAATTCCAATTGTACCTGTTCTTGTGCCATCAATGATATGTGCTCCATAATATTTTTTTCTAATGCTGCAGTAATGCTAGGATTATTTCTAACAAAATTACTTGCCATAAAATTTAAGTGAGCAGTTATGTGTGCTCTATGATCTTGACCTGGAAACGCTTGAAAAGGTTTCATAGCCATTGCATCGATATGTTCGATCGCTGGATCTTTAGGTTGATTCGGTGGAGGGGGTGGTAATATTCTATCAATATCCTTTACACCTAATGCTTCATACATTTTTCTATAGCACATATATAAATTGTGCATCTGTGGATTAGACATAGCTAATTGTAATTCAGCTTGTGCTAATGAAACTCTTTGAGACATTGAAAATATATTTGGATCAGCAACAGGTAAAATATCTACTCTGTCATCAAAATCTCTAACTTTAATATTTCTTTGTCCACCTACTACATCGTATGGATATTCAGGAGGTAAATAAGTTTTAAAGATGTTAGCAAGTAATTTAAATTCTTGCTTTAACGATACATACAGTCTTTTATGGATTGCTGACATTACCCGAGAGCCACGCTCTAATAGGGCTACAGTCGTACCAACAGCTGCTGATTGGTTCCCGTCACCGACTTGCATGTCAGCAATCGACGCGAATCTTTGTCCTGCTTGAACGACTATTCCCATCAATTGCAATAATGTAGCAGAAGGTTCCTTATATGGTAAGAATACAAATGCATCCTTTAAGTTTCCTCCTGGTGTATCTACATCTTTAAATTCACCCGGTTGTATGTTTGCAGCGTCATCTTTTACTCTGACACCTCTTTGTTTAAATCCTGCCGGAAGATTTGATAATGTTCCCGCGTCTAACAATTGACGGAGAGCCGCAGTTGCAGTACGACTCAATCCGCCAATCATATGAATGAGTCCAAGGCCATAAAATCCTAGTCCTGGCAGAAATTTGAAATGGACGAAATATTGGATCTTATTTTTCTTTGGATCATTGGGCGCGAAGTTTCGTCTTATCGACAAAACTTTCCGACTACCTTGCTCGATTGTAACGATGTAAGGTAATTTTATTCCTGTTGGTTCGCTATCAGCGCCAACATCTTCGAAACCTTCTAAATCAAGGTCTACATGGAATTCTAGTAATGTATATAAAGGTTCGACTCTTTGTGATTTAGTCATACCTTCTAATTCTCTTTCTTTTCGTTTTAATTCATTTGTATTAGGATCAACTGGTTTATTTAATTCTATATCAGAATAAAAACCATTAACTTGTTGTTTACGTAAATCATTTTCAGAAATTTTAATTACATGACAAACAGATGTTGCATCTTGTAGTGATGTTGCTGTGTATGGCACAATTAAATCGTCAGCTGGAACAAATTTAGAAACAGCTCTACCTAATAAATCATCGTAATAAACTTTTTTAAATGTAGATCCAGCTAAAGGTAAATAAAATAACATTTGATCAAATTCAGGTTCGTATTCCTTCATCTGATCCATCAATTGATAATTCATGAAATCTTTAACACGCTGAGACTGTTGTTCTTTCATAGGATTACTCGCTCCCATGACTTGTGTTCTTACTGGTCCATCAGCTGGAAGTAACTCTTTATAAGCGAGCGCCTGAAACTGAGTAACAGCTTCAGCAAGTACCGGGTGAGTCGCCCCCGACGCGCCTTGAAAAGGTTCAGTTCTATTTTCATATTTAAATCCTAACAGATCTAAACCAACTGTGTAAGCTCTTTCCCAATCTGCACGAGATAATTTATATTCTCTGTAATCTGATTCTAATTTATTTGCAATTGGATCTGTAATATCTTCGGGTAATAAATCATTTAAGTTTGCAAAGTGATCACCTTCTTCTGGTGTCGGCATTGCATTTGGATCAAAATCAATTGTTGCACCGTCTTCGTCTTCTATAACTTCAACGGGACCTTTTGGTGTGTCGGCTTCCAAAACATCGACAACAGATTCTGCAACTTCTTCATCTTCTGGTCGTTTAGCGTTTGGGAGACCTTTATCTATTTCTGCCATTTAAATTCTCCTATATTCTTTTAACACGATTATACATTGAAGGCAACCCCTGTGGAGTTGGCCCTGATTTAGGTGGAATTGCATGGGGTCTTCTAATTCCAGCTATTCCTCCGCCTGCTGCCATAAAATCCATTGGCATTCCTATATCTCTTTGTTGTTTTCTTATTAAATCTTCTTGCCTTATTTTTTCTCTTGCTGCAACTCCTTCTTGCATAGCTTTATCCATTAATCCTTGATCATAAAACTGTCCTTCTTCTAATTGAGGATTTGGTCTTATAAATGGTTGTATGTTTAACAAATATTGATCTAATGTATTATCATAAACATTTTGCCTAGCATCTTCTGCTCTTTTACGATAACCCACTCTTCCATAACCCGGATTAACTTTTTGTTGTTCCATTCCATATAATCTTTCTCCAAGTTCCATAACATTTTCTGCTTGTGGTGCAGCTGATCCTTCTGGAAGCGCTGCTTCAAATTCTTCTTGTTCTGATTGACCAAGTATTGGACCAAAACCATAATCAGTTGCATTACCAATAATTCTTGACCATTTTTTACCAGCTGCATAATCACCAACTGCAAACGGAACCATAAAACCTGCTTCAGCTAACAAACCATAACCTGTCCACTTACCAACATTTCCTAAAGCTCTAATACCTTTTGTAAATTTACCTAATTTGTTAATTGCTTTAGCACTTCCTTTTCCAGCGGCAGCTTCGTCAACAATTTGATTAAAACCTTTTTGATAATCAACAATTGAAGTACATTGACCGCCAACACCTTTAATACATGGAATACCTGCGTCTTTAAAAAACTTTAACATTTTTTTATTATCTAATTCTGTAAATTCTTTTGCAGTGATAGCACCTTTAGGCATTTGAACTGTGTACCCTGCTCGTTCTGCAGCTTTAACAATATCCAAACCTTGATCTTTTAATTGTTTTAATCTTGTAGGTGAAAAATATCTAGCGGCATCAGGATCTTTTAGTCGTGGTAATGCTACGTCGTACTGCTTTTCTAAATTACGAGCTAATTTGTTAATTCTTTTAGACTCACTAGATAACATGTTAGGATTATTTTCAATGTTTTGTCTTGCAATTGATAATTGTCCTTGAAAATTAGCTAAAGTTTTTTGATTTAAATTACCTTCCATAATATCTATAAATTGAGAAAATTCTGCTGCTTTTGATTTAGCACTTCCTGTAACACCTGCTATTTCGTTTATATTAAAACCAAAAGCTTTATCTCCTTTTTTAAAATCATAAACAGGGATGTTATTATCTTTTAATATTTGAGTAGCTTTCTTTTTTAAACCTTCAAAAGTTCCTTTTTCATTTCCTAATTTTTCATCAATTGTTGCTAATGATATTTTATATAAACTGTTTCTATAGGGATTTCCAAATGGACTTTTATCCATAATCTCAAACATTTTAGACGCTGTGTTTTTATTTACTCTTATACCTTCTAATTGTTTATTTTTAAATTTGTGTCCATTGTATATTTGAGCTAATCTTGCTGTAGCTGTACCAGCAGATTGTTCTGTCATTTTAGTTCCTTTCATGACAGTTTCAATATCGGGTATGTTTCCTGCTTTATAAATATCTCCATATTTTTTATTTAAATAGTTAATATTTTTTACAGTATTACTTTTTAATGTATTTATTCTAACATCCCCCAATGTTTCTGATTTTAAAATTTTTTTAATATCACTTTTACTTGGTTTTTTAAAATATCTAACAGAACCACCTCCCGTGCCGGTACTTGTAATACTTCCAAACTTTCCTTTAAATAATAAATTGTCTATAGTTTCAGCAAATTTGGTTCTTTGACCAACACCATATTTACCAAATATTTTTGCTCTAGATATTTCTTCACCTAGTTCTTCTGTTAAAATTTCTGCTAATTTTTCTTCAGATATTAAACCCCTAGTTTCATCTAGTATTTTCTTCTTTCGTTTAGAATCAAATCTCCAATTTCCTCTATTGCCTTTGTAATCTTCCCATTTTAAATCTGGATTTAATTCATTCCAAACTTTTTGTTGTTCTTTATCTAAAGGTTTTACAAAACCTGCTTTAGCAAACCCAATCCGTCCACCTTGATTCATGTTAAACGGTCTTTCTAAACTTTTTCTTTGTAAGTATTCTTCGTATGTTTCTTGAGAAGGGTCGAAGTCTTTTAACATTTCATCTTTTAATGCACCTGGTTCTAGGTCATCTGTTAGAGATGCTTGGTCCATGATCCGTGGTTCTTGGAACTTGGATTTTGGACGAGTTAACCACGCCATCATTTGTTGATACTCTTCTACCTTAGCCATTATTCTCCTAACATTCTTGCAAGACCACCGGATGCGTAAGGTTCATAATCACTTGGATCAGGACCTGGTCCGTATTTTGTTTCTATATAATCTGCTTGGTTTCCTTGATCTTTCATTAAATTTTGAACCTTCTTTTGTTTCTTTTCACTTTCTAAAAGTTTTTTAATAGTTGGTTTTTTACCTGTTGCATAAGCTTCTAATTTAGTTGTATCAGATAATAACTCATCAACTTTACCTACAACATTTTCTCCATCAAATTCTATATCACCATCCCAATTAACAACACGTGGTTCTGATTCTACAGCAGTAAATTTTTCTTTAATTTTTCCACCACCTTTTCCTGTTGCAAGATCAGGTTCAATAACTTCAGCTGCTTTATAATCTAATTGAATTGGTGCTTCACCCATGTTGGTACTTGAATGATATTCAACTCTAACATTTCCAGTCTCTAAATCTTGCGTCACAGTAATATCATCTGCAAATTCATCTTTAGGATCACCTAATCGTTTTTTGTGAACAATTTCTCTTTCCTTTGTTGCAAATTTCTTAGTAACATCATCTCCTTCTTTAATAACTTTATTTACAAGAGGCTTGAACCATACTGGCATGCCTTCAATATTTTTAATTGGAACTTGTGTTAATTCTTTTGCAACAGTTGCTCCTTCTTTACCAAACATTTTTAATGCTCCTGTTTTAAGTGCACCAATACCAGCGCCTATTCCACCAAGTAATTTTAAAAACGCACGACGGCCCATGGCGAATGGAACACGGCCACCGGATGCAAAACCTTCTTCTTTCATAGCTTCTTTAACAGCTTCAGCAAAATCATAACCTTCATCCATTAATAGTCTTACTCTTTCACCAAATTTTTCCTTAGCTACATCTTCATCGTAAACACCATTTCCTTCTGCATAAGACATTCTTTCATTTGTATCTTCTGCAAGTAAATAACTTAAACCGGTTCTACCACCACCTGCTTTTTTCTCTGGAAAGTTTCCAAAGTCTACTTCAATAACTTCACCAGATTTTTTAGGTTTAACTCTTTCACTCTTTGAAACGACAGGAGTATCTAAAATATTATCTAATTGTTTTTCGTTTTTAATCATTCCTGGATTAATACCTTTTGTGAATAATTGTTCTCTTAAAAGCATTTCACCAAAATCAATTTTACCTTTATCAGGTATTCTCATAATACCGGATTTATCGGTTTTCATGAGTTGTTTCATAACCCAATTTCTAAGTGAAAATATTCCTGCCATAATTAATAGTACTCCATCTTCCTAGGCGCTTGTGGTGGATCCCAAAAATCTTCAGGGTGTTGTATAAAACCACCTTGTCTAAAACGCATAACAGCTTGAGTCATACTATCAACTAAGTCGTCATGATCACCATGCGGGAATGCTGCACACTCCTCAATGACTTCCTCCGCAAATTTCTGGTCTGGCGCCCATATTAGACCTGATTCAAAAAGCGGAGCGCATGTATTTACTCTCACATGTTTATCATTTCCTTTGCTCGGTGTAAAGTTCTGAACTGGAATATCCATTTGCCTCAATTCATAGGTCAAAGGCAGTCCTGATGCCTTTGCTTCGATAATAACTGACTCGGGTTTCCAATATTTATACTGATCTAAAGCTAATCTACGTAATTCTGGAAATTCATACCTTCCTTTGATTGCATCTACTAAAATTAGGTTAGCAGGTGAGTCTTCATTGGGATAAAACACTCCCCAAGTGGTAATTGCACTAAAATCCGCCGTTTCTTTTTTCATAAAAGCTGTATCGTAAGATTGAATGACATAATGCAAGTCTGGAATATAGTCTTCTTCCCAAACTCGCCACCATTCCCGTTTTATAAGTGCTCCTTCTTCGGAAGTTGGACGTTGCATCCATTGTGCATTCCATTTTCCAACCGGTAATGTCGCTTTTACCTTCTCTAATTCGTCTAATTTCCAATATTCAGGCCAAACAGCTTCAGACTTAGTTCCGTGGTCCAAGATTGCCGGAAACTCGACCACTTCCCATTGGTCAGCTTTAATTTCTTTTTGGTTTTTTAACAAAATTCCAGTTAAATCTTTTTTTGACCACCTAGTCATTACTAAAATAATTTTTCCACCTGGTTGAAGACGTTGTCTTGGTCCGGATGTGTACCATTCGTACGCGTTTTCCATCGCTGTTGCAGACATTGCATCTTGTTCTGAGTGCGGGTCATCAATAATTAGTAGATCAGCACCTCTTCCTGTGATTGCTCCACCTACACCAGCTGCAAAATACTCTCCACCTTGCGCAGTTTCCCATCTTCCTGCAGCTTGACTGTCTTCTTGTAGTCTAGTTTTAAAAATTTTTGCATATTCTTCGCTGTCAATTAAGTTTTTTGCTTTACGACCAAAACGAATTGCTAGTTCTCCTGTGTGAGTTGCTTGAATAATCTTGAGTTTTGGATTACGGCCCACCATCCAAGCCGGAAGTAAGTATGAGGCAAACTCCGACTTAGTATGTCTTGGTGGCATGTTTACAATTAGACGTGTAATTTTACCTGTTGCAAGGTCATTGAACTTTTTTGCTATGTGTCTATGGTGCGCGCCTTCAATAAACTCGGGCCAAACGCATTTAACAAAGGATAAAAAATCTTCTTTAGCTTTATTTTGTATTTTTTTCTCCGCATACATCACTTGCAATTGTAGAAATTTTTTACGAACGTCTGAGGGGAGCTTACTAATATCTATATTATCTAAATTCATACAAAATTTTTAAAAAATTTTTCGCATCTTTATAGGATGTTGAAGAAGTTTTTACCACCATTGACTCTCTAAATCAAGCAATTCAACCCAGAGTAGTGGGACCCCTTTTTATTTAATTGGGGATTGCCTTTTTTTCTGCGCAGATTTTTGAGATTGGTTCTGGTACCTCTATTGATATGGTTGGGAAGCAGGGGCGATCGCTCGCCCGTGCGGGTGGTTGATGATTAGTCTAGCAAGACCATGTATGCTTTGGCATTGTTCTTAGCAAACCATTCGATATGCTTACGCATTGTTTCCCAATGCTTACTCGCACCTGTGCCAAGTGTCTTATCTTCTAGTGTTGCCATGATCTCACATAAGAATAATGCGTCGTGCTTCTTCGCTTCTTCTTTAGTTAATAGAATAGATTCACCTGTAAATCTATTCTTTCTTTCTTCTGTTCTGTTGTCTGTATTTGTTTTATTCATATGGTTATCCTACATTATCCATTGCTATTGTCAACCTTTATTATTCTTGTTCTAGTATATGGAAAATTGTAATAGTCTTTCTCTTGTACTTTCTCAACTTTGATCTTTGTTTCGAGAGCCTGGCGCCTTGGTGCAATAGCAATGATACTAGTTATATGCTCTCTAATAAAATCCATTAAACATCTTTGATTACAAAAATAATCCAAAATACCATTTTGATAACCATTGTATCTGCCTTGTTTAATCTTAATAGTTCTTAGAACTTTATTATCGCCACTCCCTCGGACTCTTGATTGTGTTTCCTGAGTATGACACTCAGGACCATGACACCAGTTATACATTTAATGCCTCACTTTCCAACTTGTGTTTGCAGTTCTATAACCATGTGCGTCTAGATCATAATAAACATAATAAGGTACACCTTTTTTAGATGTGCCATATCTAGATTTCTCGTCATGTTTGCCTTGTCTTGTTATATGTTTTTTGTGCTTGTTAGCCCAATAAGTTATGTAGAATGTTTTAGTCATATGTATTTCTCTCTTTCTAGGACTATCCTATAATAATAGGATAGCCCTGTCAACAACTAATTTTTGGTAAAATTAGTTGTTCCACTTTGCCTTGTTGCCTCGTATAATAACCTTTCGGCTATTTTTTCTTCCCTTGTTTTCTCTCTCTTGTTCTTCATACCTTTAATCCTATCTGCTAAATTTTTAGGATTATAGATAGTTAAGCCAGTAGAGTTAGTTCTGATTATTTCTGCCTCATTAATATTTAAACCAAGTTCAGTTGCAAGTTCTATTGCCTCGTCTAAATATTTATATCCTTTTAAACCAAGTTTAATTTCTTTCATTTGATCTAAAATAGATTTAATCCAATTATGATGTGCCATAACAAAAAGATTTTTTTGTCTTTTCCAATCAATCAAGAACATATATTCATCTTGATTACAAGCTATTGACCTGTCCCTACAATAATCTCTACCGATTAAATTTAATTGGTATTTCTCATTCCACTCTTTGCCATAACCAGTATCATCACTACCAAGATATTTATTGTTTGCGTCTGTATATTTTGTTTTATGTGGGTTGTTGTCTTTGCCCTCTTGTTCAATCAAAATATCAGGATTGCAATTATCTTGTGCTTTTAGTTCATCACGAAACAAAGCATAACCATATTGATTATCTCTATTGCTAGAATAATTGTTTTCAGTATCTATTGAACCATTTAATCTAAAATCAAAATGACTTTCAATAGTATCTTCTTCCATTTTAACATTGTTGTCGTAATCTCTTGTTTCTTTCATTCCCATATAATGAAAATGAAAACAACTGTCCTTTGCAATAGTTGAAACATTTTCAAACTTGTCTTGTAGGTATTGTGCCTTTGCAACATCATCATCTGTATAATGCCTACGAACAATTTTCTTTGCCATGTTCCAAGCGTCATCATTTATGTCAATCTGATCTGCTTTTAGATTGTCATAAGTTTGTTTTTCATGAGTATCTTCTTGCTCAAGGTGCACTCTCATACGATTTGCTATCTTGTTCCGATACTCTTGATTTAGTCTTATTCTACTCATTGTTTATCCCTTTCTATGTTTCTTAGAATATTAGCTTTCATTTCTTCTTTGCTCATATTCGTTCTTTCTAGTTTTATCTTACCATTTTCGTCTGCCATTTCTTCTAACTCATCAATCGGTAAGTTCCACCAATAAGTCAGGTTTTTATTTTTATCTTTCATAAATAAATTAATATACTACTTGACAAACCTTGTCAATAGGATTATATAGGAATAATTATTACTGCCATAATCTATAGAATTATTGGTGGGAAGAATTGGGACAACTTCTGGTTGTAGAACTCTGCAACAACTTAAGGCAACCAGAACTGATCCCTGATCTTTGTTGGCCGCTTAATGCGCATACTGCAAAGATCTGGGATCAGATGTTGTAGCTGTGGGTATAAACCACTATAGTACAGGTCGCGATGCTTCGGGCATGGGATTGTAGCATATCAATTGTAACTACAATGAAAACTCACCCCCGCCTGCACAGGACAACAACTGATCCCTGATCCATTGTTCAAGTGAACAGCAGTCGACCGGCAATGGATCTGGGATCAGAAAGTTATGAGTAGACAATTAGAAAGTTATGGAATTAATATATTAAAGCTTCATGCAGCGTGGCTCGTGGCCAACGGCTACAAGCGGCAAGCAACAAGCTGCAAGCGGCAGATTAGAATGATTCTAAAGAAGCAACAAGCTGCAAGCGCCAAGCTTCAAGCTTGACAAGGAAACATTACAATGATATCCTACAATATAAAGGAGAAAGACATGTTAAAGAAAGAACTAGAGAAAATTGTTGGAGGTTTAAGTAAGCCATCTAAGATGCCTGGCCCAGCTTATAACCTACCAGCTTCAAAATGTATAACAGGCTCGAAGCTGGTCAAGATACCTGGCAGCGTGTGCCATGGCTGTTATGCTTTGAAGGGTAGATATAGATTCCCAAATGTACAAGCAGCTCTGGAGCGTAGACTGAAGGCCATCGAGTCACCGCAATGGGTTGATGCAATGATACAATTAATTAAACCACACAAAGAATTTAGATGGCATGATTCCGGAGACATCCAGTCGCTGGAGCATCTTCAGAATATTTTTAGAATTTGCAGGAAGACACCAGGCACCAAGCATTGGTTGCCAACGCGTGAAGCGCAAATATTAAAACGCGTTTCTGTTAACGAGGTGCCACGTAATCTGGTCATCCGATTCTCTTCACACATGATTGATCAAGGTCCAGTGAGCTTTTGGCCATGGACAAGTACTGTCACAACAGATGGCAATCACAGCTGCCCAGCGGCAAAACAAGATAATGAATGTAAAGACTGTAGACAATGCTGGAATAGGGAGGTTAAAAACGTTAGTTATGGAAAACACTAAAAACAAAAAAGAACTAATTGAAGAGCTGGAGGGTATATTGAAATCTAACAAAGATAATATATACTGTGATGAATACCAAATTGCAGATATGATTATAGAAGCATTAAAAATGTATGATGTTTGAATTTAAACACCCAAAATATTATAAAGAATTGCGTATGCAATACGGACCCCATAAGGCCATTAGCGACAGCGCGGAGAATTCCAAAGCTGCAAGCGTGCGCCCGGGGTCCAGGCCTAAGCGACAAGCTTCAAGCGCCAAGCAGCAAGCCACAAGCGAATCTAAACCAGAACCTAGTTCAGGTTCTGAAGCTTCAAGCAGCAAGCATCAAGCGTCAAGCTACAAGCGTCAAGCTTAGACAAGCCACAAGCAACAAGCTCCGAGATTCTTGAACCAGGGATCAAGTAAAAAAGTTTCGAGGACCTTTGACCAAGGGCCTCGACTAAGATAAATGTATTCTTTGGATGTGTTTTATGAAAGGCAATTTGATGAGGTGAGAATCTAACTTTGTTCCCTTTAGTCACCTTTAACTCTACTGTAAAAAATGTGCCAGAAGTATTGTAGCCCAATAGATCAGGAGTCCCCAAAGAACTAAGGTTTTCAATCCTAATCCAAGAAATTTCTTTACAAACTTTACGAAGTTTTTTATGTAATTTAGCTTCCGGACCCATACGGATTTTGAGGTGACATCGTCATCCATTTAATAATCTTTTTGTAACTTATCAGGTAAGATTATATTAGATGGTTTTTGTGTTTTAATAACTAATCTATGTGCTTTATGCTGACCATGACCTACAATTGGAATAGAATTTTCATGCACTTCAAGACGTCTGACATCAGCTAGTTTGCCATTTACCTCTACAAACACTTGAGCATTTTTAATTGCATCAGAACCTTTAGTGAATTGAGATAAAAATTGTTGAAGGTCTTGTACTCTCATAATCCTGCTTTTTTTAAAATCTCTCTATAGTCTTCCACTTGTTTTGCAAGATATTTATTGTCCCTTTTTAAATCTCTTACTTCATTTTCAACTTCTTGTACTTTAGTTTGAAGTTCTCCATTTAATTTTTGATGTGATGAATCTACAATTTTTAAATTAGCATTCTCTTTTAGCAGCCTATCAATCTCATTTTTTAGGTCTATCATTTGAGAAGATAATTCATTTATAATTCTTTTAGAACCTTCAAATTGATTTTCAGTTCTAATCCACTCTGACTCTCTCATCTTCCATTTCCAAATCTCTCTCTTGTGTTGGTCAATAAGTAAGCTTAAATCTAAAGAATTATTATTTTTTTCTTTTAAATCATCAATTTGTTTAGTTAAATCTAATTCTCCTCGATCATCTTTCATATATTGACAATATAGGATAGTTACCTTAAATTGTCAATATGGGTGTTCCTAAAAGACTAACAGATATGCAAAAAAGATTCGCAGAGTTCATCGTATTTGGTGGACCAGACGGACCAGTCTCCCAAGGTGAGGCAGCTAAACTAGCAGGATACTCTGAAAAAAGAGCTAGACAAGAAGGATCAGAACTAATGAATCCTAGAATCTCACCATTAGTGGCATCATATATAGGTAAGCTTAAAGAAGAACGACTTAAAAAGTTTGAAGTTAATTATGACGGTCATGTGGCCGAGCTTGCACGTATTAAAGAACTTGCTTTAAAGAAAGGTTCTTTCTCTTCCGCTGTGAATGCAGAAACAAATCGAGGAAAGGCAGCAGGATTATACATAGACAGAAAAATAATAAAAACTGGTAAATTAGAAGAAATGTCAGAAGAGGAACTAGAATTAAAAATGAAACAGATTTTAGACGACTACGCACCTCTGTTAAATGCAAAGACTGTTGAAGGGGAGGCAATTGAATCTTCTAAATCTTTCGAATCTTCCGAACAACCGAAGTTGGAATCATCGTCCGATCACCAAAAGAAAAAGTCCCATCATCTTCCCGATCAAAAGACGCAAAAAGTTTAATTGATTTTTTATCTTTAGAATAAAGCCATCCTTCATTTACAGGATAACTTAATCTCATCTTCTCAAATTCTTTATCTGTTGCCCAGCCCGAATCGCTCAAGATATCGATCCACTCCACCCGGACTTTAGGAAAAGGCATTTCGGGAGTTGAATGAGTCACAACTTGTTTTCTTCTTTTCTTAGGCATATAAGAGTTCTACCAGATAAATCACTATATGTTAAGCAGCCTTACGCGCGCGCGAAGGCACTCCTACTATGGACATTATATAATGTCCAGTTTGAGAAAAAATGTCCACTAAAATGTCCACTAAAATCAATTAAAAGCATTGGTATTGCTATCTTTTTTTCTTTTTGGACATAAAGACACTTTTTTTTCATGTTTTTTTTTACTAACACTAAATTATCTGTAGAAACTCTTATAGAAAATGTCCAGTCTAAATAGTTACCTTGAATTGCTAGCATCAGACTAGTCTAGGTCCTGATAAAAACAGAGATAAAGACTTTCTTTCCCCTTTTGTCACAGGCTCTATTTTATGGAAAAAATAAGATTTAAATATCAAAACATCCCCTGGCTCACTGAATTCCTTAATTTTTTTAGGTCCTCCATTTAAAAACATATAAAAATCGCCTCCTTTGTAGTTAGTAGTAGATGTATTAATTAAAACAGACAGCTTAATATCATACACCGTGGTGTTAGAGTTGTCTTTATGCCAGCCATATTCACTTTTTAACTTATCGGTATATGTATTATGAAGTGCAAATTCCGCATCACTTAGGGGAAATAAGTTGTACCCAAACTCATAAGTATTTATCTTTATTAAATTCTGTTTTAAATTATTTAAGGCTTTACTTAAATAATGTAATGGAACCATTCGAACTACAGACGTTTTATCAACTCCTTTTGCAGCTCCCCTGTCATCTATGTTTCCATGTAGGTTAGACAATTTGTTTATTTCTTTTATTTCTTTTTTTGTTAAAACTTTTTTAAGCCAGTAATAATCTATAATCATTGTCTAATTTGTACCATAATATTGCCGCAAAATTGCCATGTTCTCCTTGGCTTCAGCAACTTTATGTAACAATTTGTCAACCTCGCCTGTAATATCAATATGATCTACAATTACAGGTTGTTGAGACGTCATTAACATATCTATTTTTAATAGCGCGTCCTCCATCTCATGTTGGTACTTCAACATCAAGGCTTTATATATTTGCTCTCTCATTTGTCCTCCTTTTTAATTAGTGAATCTCCAAACTTGCCTGTAAAGCCCCATGATCCGTGGTGCGTGGTCCATGAGTCCAGATTCGCGTAAATCTTCATACTAGCCCTCTTAACAAGCTCAGAAAAGGCCAAATCTTCACCCTTCCAAGTATGGTCCTTAAAACTAGTATCCCAAAAATTATACATATACTTCTCAATCGCTCCACTATACCCTACTTCTTTATCCATTTTATCTTGATGTTCCTTATCAAACTTTATCTTTTTATTTGGATGTTTAGCCATCAACGTTTTAAACACCACTCGATTGATCAACATCAATCCAGCTGGAGCAGACTTCAATTCAACTAAATCAAACGGTAAAATTTTTATATTATCAGGATCAAGATATTCTACCGGATAACTAACCTTTAACGGATTTTCTTTTAATCTATACGGAGTTACAACAATATCTTTTTCAGGTACTAACATTCTAAGAACAGCTGTCGGTTCAAATTCAACATCAGCGTCAACACATAACATATAATCATAATCAGACGCCATAAATCCTGCAGTTAATAAGTTTCGCGCATGAGTTATAAGAGAAGATTTAACCGATTTAAAAGCACAAGTAATTCCAGATTTAGCTAACACCGCGTAAGTATTTAATATACTTACACACGTCTCTACCTTCATCGTGTCATAACACGGCATCGCAATATAAACTTTAGGTTTATTTTTTATCATTTTTTGGAGTTGTTATTGAAAAATTAGCAGCAATTGTAATTCTTGTTACATTTGATTTATAACTTGAAACCGAGTGAGTAACGTTCCACGGGAAAATAAAAAAATCTCCAATTTCAGGTCTAAAGCCAAAAGAATTAGTATGAAAGTTTTGCGGATTACCAGTTAAAAAGTGTAAAGCTCCAGGTCCATCTCCGGTTCCCTTCCAAGCTTTTTGTTCCTCTTTTAATTTTGGTGGTACATCGATTACAAGAACACTTGACAAATGACAGTTGTGATGAATATGAGGAGGATTAGACTCTCCTTTTTTCATATAATTAACCCATGCAGCAACGCAGTCAAGACTAGTAATTTTTAAACCGTACCAGTTTTGATAAGCATGGTGGTAAACATCTATGTAGGGTTTTATAATTTCTATAAATTTAGAACTATTTATTAAGTTTTCAGTTTTAATAAGTCCAGCAAGATTTTCACTCCAATCTTCTGTTGCCTCATCACAAAGTTTTCTTAACTTTCTTAAGTCACTAGGTTCAATTTTTGTTTTAAATAACAAAGGACCCCAATGATAATAAGTATACTCTTTGTCAAGTAAATTGTTTTTTTTATTCGCCATTAAAAAAATCCTCCGGGTTCATTGGTTTGGTTATCTTCTTTTCACTAAACTGTTGTTCATTATACATATCTAATCGTTTAAGAAACTTATGTTTCCATGATCTTAAATCAGCGTCTTGAAACTTGAATTCTTGGTAATATAGGTCAGGAGTACAGACCATAATGATTCCTTGTTTAATTTCTGATTGATAAACATGGTCGTGTGCCATACAATACGCGGCAATTTGTAAAAAATAATCCTCAATCCACTCTAATCTTTTAGGTCTATTTGCTTGCTTAAAATCTACAATGGTATCCATCCCGTTGTGATTACAAACGAGATCAGTGCTCCCAGCGTAAAGGCCAGGATAATATAATGTAACTTCAGAGCCGTAATATTCTTCCACAGGCAGTAAACCTTCTTCAATAATTTTTTGGGCCATGGCTTTCGCCTCTTGTCCGAGCCCTGTAAGATCATCGTAGCCAACTCCTGTGATATGATTTTCCAAGAATTTATGCATAGATGTCCCCCGCTTACTAGATAGATTCTTGATTCGTTCTGCTTCTTGTTCTCCAACTTTGGCCTTCCAGTCTTTTAGAAATTGTTGATTTTTGGTACGCCCTAATATCGTAGTCACGCTCGGAAGTCTAGCACCATTTATATCATAGATCCGTGATCCTTGGTCCGTGATTTGTGTACCAGTAATATACTTATATTTATCATTTTTTTTAATCTTATTTCTCATTTGTTTTTCTATGTTATGATATTCTTTTATATCTTTTTCATCCATCATTGTTCTACTACCTCGAACCATCCGGTTACTATATATTTTTCTTCAATCGAAGATATGACTCCTTGATGAGGATGAGTAAAAAAAGCAGGCCATATATACATTTTACCTTTTTTAGCTTGTAAAGTTTTATTTTGATTGGGGAAATGAGTTCCACCATTTTTAAGATCATTACAATATAACATATAAACTAATTCCCTTCTCATGGACGAACCATTGTTTTTTTCATAATGAAGAGCGGGTACTCCTTCGTTAGGTTTATAATATTGTATATGATTACAAATATAAGTTTGAATAGGAAAACCAATATTATATTTATTACAATAAGTTTGAACAGATTTTGAAAGATATTCAAAAAATTTTTTTATAAAAGAAGAGTTAGAGTGATTATAAAAATAAACATCAGTAGATTTTTTATGATCATCAGAATTTTTAACTCCTAAAAAAGATCCAGAGCGTTTGTACTCTATATTTTTTTTATGATAATTAATAAAATCATCACAAATTTTTTTAGGAATTGTATACTCTTCCATAAAATCCATTAAAATCCATTCCTTTCTGCTATCTCTTTTAACAATTCTTCTCTCTCTTTTTTAGCTTTTTTAGATTGTTCGTACGATTCTTTTAATTCATCTTGTTCTTTTTTTCCAAATATTTCATCAAAGTTTTTTCGATACAAATCGTTGGAAACTCTTGATTTACCATCCCATTTTTTACCTTTGTCTTTTGTGCTCATAATACAAAAACTAACATAAATATACTTAAACAAATAAGCACAGTAAATGCGCTAAATACCATTGCAAAAAATTTATCTTGTGGGTCCAGCATGTTCCTTCTTTGCTTCATTATATTTTTTCATATCTTTTAATTGAACTGCACTAGCAACATTTCCTGCAACCGATATTCTAGTTACATCAGAATAAAATGGAGCTACGTAATGTTTAACCCAAGCAGGAAAAATAAACATATCTCTATTTTTAGGTTTAACTGATTGATACGTTATAGCTTGTCTATTACCTTCACCATAAATAAAACCTAATGATCCAGGTCCACCTGACCTACCGTCATATTCTTCTTGTTCTTTAGTTATTTCTGGAGGAACATCTAAGAATATAACAAATGATAATTCATCTGCATGGTCATGAGGAGGATTAAATTCATTTTTCTTCATAAAGTTAACCCATATAGATGAAAGCAAATAGTTAGGTTTTTCGTCCGGTTTGTAACGAACGTTCTTATGTTTTTGAAATGCCTCATCATAAACACCTAAGACTTGAGATATCCACGGAAGAAGTGTTTCTTTTTTACGAAACATGTATTCTTCTTTAATAACTCCAGCTAGTTTATTACTATAATCTAATTCCTTTACTCTACTTGCATTTGCTTCTTCCATTAATACTTTATGAAAATCTTCTGAAATTTTTAAATGGACTATACATGGTCCCCACGTAAATACTCCATATTGTACTTCTTGCATTTCTTCTTTATCTGTCATTCCCACATCATTGCCTTTCTTATTTTGTATTCATCGAGGTTAATTATATTTTTGGGTTGACCATCATAACTTTCGTAATGATCAATCACTTGTTCTATTTTATGGAGTTTAACTTGAGTATAAGGCCATAACAAACGCACTACATAATAAACATCTCTAAAAGTACATCGCCAACGCCATTGAGTTTTAAACTTACCACCGGATTTAGTTACACCTTTTATATTTCTTTTAATAACAGTGCCTACCTTTAAAGTTTCATGAACCCAACGAATTACATCTTCATCTGTCATTGATATTTCCATGCTAATACGCATAGAATTAGAAATTCTATAACCATTTCCTTTATGATTTTTTTTCTTTTCCGGGCTACGTTTTATGTGAAGGCTACCCTCACCATCAAATAACCCCGCTATATACGCTATACTACTTTCACTTACCATTATTGACAACCTCTTTTAAAACAGTAGTCCATGGATTAAGATTATATTCTACTTTACTACAACTATGTAGCAGGAGTATAGTTCCAATAATCATTACTATCCTCATATTTAATTTCTCCTGTAGATTGACACTCCCAACACTGATGGATTGTTACTTCTCCATCTTCTTCTTGTATTGTTTTAATGAAACCATTTCCCTTACAGGTAAGACAAATAGTTTTCATTTAATCTCCTTTATCTTACCATTAAGTTTTTTTGCTTTTTCATTTGCTAAACACTCTACAGTTTTACTAATAGATAATTTTGCGTCTGGTAATAAAACTTTGGACAAAGCAATTAATGTCTTGTATGTTTCATGTGTTAACGAAACATTTCTATATTTAGTTATATCAGTCATATTTCCTTTCATTTATTTCTGAGCACTATATAGGATTTATAAGGGATTTGTCAAGATGAAATTTATATTAACTATGATTATGTGCACAAGTGTATATCAACAATGCTTAGAGCCATTTCCTATGCCTACTCTTTACAATAGTCATTATGAATGCATGATGGCTGGATATGAAGAAGCAATTAAAAAAGCAAAAGAGATAGGTCCTAAAGAAATTAATAAATATGGAACTGTAATTAAATTTTTCTGTCATCAAACTAAGGAAAAAGAACTTATTCTTCCCCAACCTAAACCTAAAATTGAAACGTAATTGACAATATACCTCAATTGTGATAAAGGCTGAACAATTCTCACCACAATAGCCTATTTCATATTTCCCTCTTTTGAAATGGGCTTGTAATCAATACATAATTTACCATCCATATGATCAATTTCATGTTGAATACATTGAGCCGCTAAATCATAAAAAGTTTTAGTAACTGCTTTTTCATGCTCACATATGTATTTTATTTTAATCCATTTGTTTCGACGTGGATAACCATTTTTACCTGGAGCGGATAAACAACCTTCAGTATGTTCTAAATGTTCTTCTGAAAAATCAACAACTTGTGGATTAATAATTACAATAGGATTAGATTGACTACGAGTCGTATCCATTACACACATTCTTTTTTGATACCCTATTTGGATAGCTGCTAACCCTATACCCTCGTTTTCATACATAGTTTTTTTCATTATTTCAATTAAACCTTTGTCTTCAAAAGTTAATGGAAAATTAACTTCTTCTGATTTTAATCTTAAAAAAGTGTCTGGGTGTTTTAATATATTCATATTAATTCTATTTGCATACACATCCAAAAAAATCACCACTACCATCGTTCATTACGTAAGCGTTAAGAACTTCAGAATATACTGTTAACTTTAGTCTTAATATGTCACACATATCAAAACAATTTATTAAAATCTTATCTACTAAAGATATTCCTTCTGTCATTTCTTTTGTTACCGAAACTAGATGATACATTCCGTCCGTCAGTATTATTAATTCCATTCACATACTCCTTTATATATTTATACCAAAGTTCTTTATATCGGGGATTCTTCGTTTGATTCCAATTTCGAGCTGCTTCGTCTATTTCTTCCTGTGTTATCATTTTTACTCCTTCCCCATTTAATTATTTTTTCAAAATTTTTAGTTCTTAATTTAATTTTTGGTCCATATGATTTCCATGCATCCGCCATTAAGTTAAGCTCAATAACTAAATTACTCCATTGTTTAGGAGTAATGTCAGTAACTTTTATATTAATATTTCTCTCTTTTAAGTTTGCCATCTACTATTACTTTTGTTTGAGAGTTGTTTTTTTTATTTGTATAAGAAACCCAGCCATTAAATTTATTATTTTTAACAATAATATTTTTAAAAGCTTTTTTCCAACTCATATTTTCTACAGTTTCTGATTTGCCATCAGAGTCTATTATTGTATAATTATATCTCATACTTCCTTTCTTTATTTCTATATATAGGTCTTTGTAGGATAAATGTCAAGTAGTTTTTCATTGTGCCATTATAGCTGAAGTTGTGTTAATTCTTTATTACTTCCTAAAGATCCTTTTAAAAATATATTAAACGACAAACTTATTCTAGTGTTGTTTCCTTTTTTGGACGTTACTTGGTGAGTTAAATAAGATGGAAATAAAACAATTTTACCAGTTTCAACTGGATACCACCAACTAGTTGAATTCCATTTGTTAAAATCTTTGATGTTTATGTGTAGTTGCTTATAAGAAGTATTTTTAAATAATATTAAATCATTTTCTTTATCTGCATCTATATAGAAAACTCCAGATATAATACTATTAGGATGTTCATGCGCATGATGATGTTGATTAGTTTCAGTATAGTTTAACCATGATTGAGTAATATAGGGTTTACTATTTTTATAGCATAGAACATTGTAAAAAAAATGTTCCACTCTTAAAAAAAGTTCTTTTTTTAATTTTTTAAAAGGTTTTTTTTCTAAAATATAATGGTCTTTAGAACTAAAATTTCCCACATTTCTAACCTTTTTTTTCTTGGATTGAATAACTAATTTTTTTTCTTCTTTCGTAAGAGATCTTTTTAAATGTGAAAAATAAATAGGAGTGGGAAATATCCCTTCTACTAAAGCGTCATTAAATTTTTCATTTAATATATTATTATACATGTTTTTCTTTCTTTTATTCTATATAGGATAAACAAGGATGTTTGTCAACTATCTTTTTTTACCTTTTCTTCTTTTTTTCATTTGTCTTTTTTCATGTTTATTGAGTCGCTTTTTATGTCTTCCAGGCCTTTTTCTAGGTTTTTCGCGTACAGGTTTAGTTATAACCCCAAATCTAGCTTTCTTACTCATTAAATTGTTTAATGGTTATGTGATCCTTACTATTTACATGAGGCATGTAACTAATTTTACCATTAACTTTTTGTTCAATATCTGAACCGCATGTAGTGCATCTATATATAGTTTTATGAATTGATACAAATATACTTTCTTCTGCACACACAGGACAATTTCCATTTACTACTTGAGCTGCAATGTCTAGTCTTTTTCCAAATGATTTTTCGTCCATAATTTTTTTCTATTGTATTCTTTCTTATTTCTTACCACACGTTGATGGTAACGTCCATCACTTAGTTCTTGCGCAACTCTATTTCTAGGTCTATTTTTCTTAAGAAAAAATGCGTATGATTTCTTATTCAATGATTAATTTTTTAATTGATCTAGACCCATCAATATTATCCTCTAGTTCGGCCTTCCCTTTCCAGCATTTGTAAGTTACTGATTCAGAAAAAGTTCTTTCAGCTTCACGTTTTCCACGTAAACACATCGCCATACCGTCAACCTGCAAACGAGCTTCTTTAATCTCTGCGTTTACAAACATAAGCAGGGCTACTACAGATTCTATCATTAGTGTGTACTCCCATTTCCATTTGTATATTTCATCTCTCTAGATGCGTCTTTTAATTTTTCAATATCAGTTAAAACTTTATCCATTTGTTTTGTTAAAAATTCTATGTTGACTTTGTTTAAAGCCATAGATTCTATGTGCTTGTTCAACTTATCAGTGGTCTTATAAAGATCCTCGATCATCATAAATTGCTCGCTATCTGCAGGAAGCGAACCAAGTTGACCCCGCGGCCATTTGATTCTAAACTCTGTATTCTCAGTTAAATCTTTAGACATTAGTTCTACTGTGGTTTGAATTTTGTTTTGCGTCTCAATGATACCGAAGTATGCCCAGGTTCCAATCGCAACCATCGCGATCAGTGAGGCTACCGTTTTCATCGGCATTTGCACGGCTGCTTCTTCAGAAATTTTAAGAGGTTTTGCCATTAGTTATAGCTATATCCTGTGTTGTCTTGTTCTAATTTTTTAAACAATAATTCGTGTTGTTCCATAATCTCTTCATCTGAATCCATCATACGATCCATCTGGTCTTGTAATTTTTCTACTTTTCTTTCAAGTTTATCTATTTGATTATTATGCACTGCTTGAAATGTTGAAAGTTCAAAGGTTCTAGATAGACTCCAGCCTCCTAATGCAATTAAGAGTCCAACCAACATTGTTAAAATTTTTTCCATCATATTATTTTGGCTCCGGTAAAGGTCCTTCAAAATCATCGGGCATTAATAATTTGGTACCCATATAATTTCCAGGGTTCTCCTTTATATAATCTTTTTTAAGATTTTCCCAGTGATTTCCTTTAGGTCTTTGTTGTTCTTTTTCCTTAGTAGTAGGTAAAATTCCCTTACATTTAGCTATTAAAAGACTGAAATTTTGATTAAATTGTAAACTAGGATTTCTATTAACTTTAGTGCACATTTTAAACAACTCTAATTGTTGTTTTAAATTCATATTTTCCATCTGAATATCTTTAAATTCTTTAGTGCACGCGTGACCTAAATATTTTCTAAAAGTTAGTCTTACATTTTCATTTTCATGAGTGCTGCCATCACTATAGTTATAGTCCGTATCTCTTCTTTCTACGGATACGTCTATTTCACCAGTTCTGCATTCTCTGTAGCCATTATTAAGATACTCATTTCGTGCTTCAGAATTTAGGGTATACAACCAACATACACTAGTTATTAAGATCGCGATTAATATCCTTAATGTCATAAGAATGCTCCCTTACCGTGTTTGCTAATGTTTGGTATAAGTTTTCAGCCATCTGCCATGTAGATTCGGCTGCTGCAAGTCTAGTTCTGAGATCAGATACTTTTTCTTGTTCTACTGATAAATCTCTAGTGAGATTTATAATATCTTGTTTGTTGCTATAGATTGTGTCGTTTAAATTAATAATGTATTTAATACCCGTAAAAGATCCAAAGATAACAGAAGCTACTACAGGTATCATTACAAAGTTTGATTTTATTACATCTATTATTTTCATTAGGCATTAATCCTGCTTCTGTTTTTTCTTTTTCTTTCTCTTTTTTTTATTTGGAAATTCAATTGAGTTCCAAACAGCTTCATCCATTTGTTTTTCCATTTGAGTAATTTTTTCTTTAACAAGAACCATATCTTGTGACAAGGAGAAGGTACGACTAAGCGTCCATCCACCGAGTGCGATGAGTATAGCCAACAGTGCAGTAATAATTTTATCATTCATATTTTACTTCATTTTCATAAGACATGTCTGTAGCATAATCTTTTTCTTTTTTATAAGTTCGTTTGTTTCCACATTTACAATTGTCACACGTGCATACACCATATTCATCTGCATGTAAATCTCCGTCGCAATGACATTTACAATTACAATTTTTACACTTACTCATTTTTTTGCCAACTAAAAAGCCAATTAACAAATCTTTTCCATAATTTTTTAATCATCTTTTTTTTCCTCAATTTCGTAGAAGAAATTATCAGTATCTTCTGTTCTCCATTTACGAGTGTCTTCTACATTCCACTCGGAAGTTTGTACCTTCCAGTCAGGAATTTCATCTTTAACTGTAAAAGATGGTATGTCCCATATCAGTCTATTATTAGGTTGTGCTGCATAGTTGCCGTTTTCTAATGCAAGTATGTGTGCGCACTTGTGTTCGTGCGGGATCTCAGAATGATCTGTATCTACTATATTACTATCTGGATGAGCAAAATCAACAGTAAATAAATAAGCTCCATGATACCATTTTTTATCTTTGCCTATGTATTTACCGGCTTGCCCGTCTAAAATATCATAATTAGTAACAGCAGGGAAATAAGAAAAACAATTCCAAAGTTGAAGTTCATCAAGTCTTTGATGGGGAACAGTTTTCGGTTGAAAACCACGTTGAATAAAAGCCGATATTGGAAGGCGATAAAAGATAGCGCCATTTTCCATAATTGCATGAAAAAGTATAGGGCGCCCTGTAATTGATGCCAAGCCAAATATAATACAGTCTTCCACTTCTCCATGATGTTTTTTAAGATCATAAAGATACTCTCTCCTGATCTGTGCGTACATCACAGGTATATTTGCATTCAAATATGCCATAAATCATTAAAATATTATTGCGCCAATAACTATTCCAATTACTGCACCAATTATATATTCTCTGTGCAATAACCATATAGATAAAACTTTATCTTTTATTTTCATAGTTTCCTCCTCTATTTTATATTACCCCAATTGGGCCCTGATTCATAGTCTACTTTATTCGGAACTTCAAGTGAAACTGCAGCCTCCATTATCTCTTTAATTTTATCTGCGTTATTACTTACCGATATATCTAGTTCATCATGAACTTGTATGTGTGGAGTAATTTTTTCTTTATATAATGCTATCATTGCTTTCTTTGTCATATCTGCAGCTGAGCCTTGGATTAATCTATTTAATGCTTTGTATGTGTAAGCACGTTTAATCCCTGGTCCGTGTTCCGTGAGCGCTGCATCATGTGGTAATGGTTTATGAATACCGAATTGAGTAGGTTCCCACAAATGAAACCTACAAAGTCTTCCAAGTAAAGTTCTTATTTGACCTCTATCTTGAGCGCGTTGCATAACATTATCCATAAGTCTTTTTACGAATGGAACTTTGTTGTGATATTGTTTAAATAAATCAGCTGCTTTGTCTTTACTAACACCTAACTCTGCTTGTAATTTATTTTTACCCATACCATAGAACAGACCAAGATTTATTGTCTTGGCCTGTGATCTAGGTATCTCTGCCATGTCTGCCACGATCGTATGAAAATCCGCATCTCCCTCACGATACGCATCTAATACCTCGTCCACTCCATAGAGATTCTGTAAAGCTGCATAATGCACTACCAACCTAGGCTCTTGCTGAGAATAGTCAAATACACCCCATGTATGGCCCTCCTCGGGTATAAATAATGACCTAATCCGTGGTCCAAGTTCCTTGTTCCGTGCTGGTATTTGCTGGAGGTTTGGATTTGAGTATGAAAATCTTCCGGTTACTGTTCCTCCATTATCTCCTCTTAGTTGGTTTATTTCTGCATGAATTCTTCCTTTGTAGTTATGCTTTAATATGGTATCAATAAATGTGGTATGCGCCTTGTTAATTTCACGGGCTCGGGCTATTTGTTTCACTAGTGGGTGGGGGTGATTCTGTAAAAAGTTTTTTGTAAATGATGGAGAATCTGTTTTTTCGGTGCGGTCAAATGGTAGGCGAAGTTTTTCAAAGACTTGCGCAATGGATCTCGCTGCCCATATTTGAACATCTACTGATGTTTCTTTTTTTACTTTTACTAAGCACTCTTTTTCTTCTTTTAGTAATTGTTGCTTCAATTCAAGCGCTGCTTGGGAGTTTACGCGAACACCTAAAAAACGCATATCAACGAGGCAAGGAAAAAGTTCTGTTTCTAAATCAAAAATAGAATTTAAATCTTGATGTAAAATTTCTTTTTTTAACTCCTGCCACAATTCATAGGTAAGTTCAGCATCTTTTTCAGCATAAGATCCAACATACATTGCTGGTAATTTATACATTTCAGCTTTAGCATCTACTCCCCAATCTTTAGCGGCTTGATATAAAGCAGATTCATCTTTACCTTGACCTATATATCTACGACTACAATTATTTAAATCATATCGCATTTGATTTTCATCTACGATTGCTGCTGCAATCATAGTATCAACTATCTTACCATTTATTTTAAGACCGATGGATCTAATCCAACATACATCATACATTGCATTATGAAATATTTTAATAGCGTCAGTGTTAAGAACTCCTTGAAACCATTTTAAAACTTTTTTTCTATCCATGTTGCCGCCACCTTCGTGAGCAATAGGATAATATCCCGACCAATCTTTAACAGCGACAGCGATGCCCGTAACATCTCCTCTGCCTGTTACATTACCTGATCCCATTTTAATTAAATCAGGATCTTTTGTTTCTAAATCAATTGCTATTTCTTCATGTTTAGATAAATCTGGAAAGTCTTCTGGCGGGAGCCACTCAGTTTGAGCTTTAAAAAGAGGAACTTGCATCATTTAATAATTCCCCATGAATTCTTTTTTTCTTTTATTTCTTCTTTCACTTCTTTAGGATAGTCTCTATCGATAGCCATGTCAATATAATGTTTTGCTTTTAACAAATCTTCTTTTTGATTTTTTTGTTTATGCCTACACAAATATTTAATTGCATTCCCCTCTGCAAACGGAATATTATTTCTATTAATAAATTCTGATGGTTGAATAACCATAGATTTATAGTGAGTCCCTCCTACCTGTTTTTTATATATTTCATCACTCATAAGTTTCCATTGGATATGCTTTTTCATAATCTTTAGGTCTTATAATATGTAAATTTTCTTTTGTGCGTGTTGCACCTACATAAAATAATCTTGTTTCATCATCAGGATTTTTTCTGTATGATCTATTAGTATTATTGGTTAAATCAGTTAATAAAACTACATTAGGTCTTTCTCCACCCTTAACACTATGTATAGTAGATAAATGTATTCGAGGTTGTTCTTTTAAATTTTCACCATTTCTACGCATACTTCTAATATAATTTTTTCTTCTAAAGTTTAAGTCATCAAATGCTTGGTACCAAACAGCATCAGTTTTTAATCCATAATCTTTTAATTGAGAAAGACTATAATAACTTTCTTTAGTCATTGCTTTAAGTTTAATTTTATCTGCATGTTGAGAAGTCATATAACTATATATTCTTTCTACTTGTTTGTAATTTAATGGAGTTCCTTTTCTTGCTAATTCCCAATCAGCAGCTGCCTCCGCTGCATCTTTCTCTGGCATTTTTTTAAATCTATTTTCAAAATACCATCCTCTTTCTTTCATTTCATCTTCTATGTCCTCTAACATGTGACGAGTTCTAGATAATACATACCATTCCCCTGAAGACATATCTAAATCTTTTATATCATCATGAAATTTTAAAGAACCTTGATGATTTCTTGGTGCCCATTCTTTATATCTTCTATTTGAAACTCGTTTAATAATATTTAATGCAAAATCATGTATAGCTCTTGGTATTCTTCTTGATTGTGTAAGATTTAATAATTTTCCAGTTTGAGTTATAAAAGAATTTACATCAGCCCCTGCCCATCTAAATATTGCTTGATCATCATCCCCTGCAATAAAAGAATCTTCAGTGCTATTCCATATAGTTTTAGCCATATTCCATTGCATAAGAGATAAATCTTGTGCTTCGTCAATAAACACCACATCAAATTTAGGACATTTATCAGATTTAATAAATTCTAAAATCATATCATTGTAATCTTTGAGAACATTTTCTTTTTTATATCTTTCTAATTCGTTGGCTAAATGAACAAGAGTTTTGTATTCTACCTCTGTATTATGTTCTCCCATCTTTAGTTGTTGTTCTAGAGTTATGTTTCTAAGTTTAGCTAAATGAATTAATCTTAAGTAATCACTTTTAGTTGTAAATATACCCGTCTCTTCTTCATCATATTCATTATAATCTAAAAAAATATTTAATTTTTTACCGAGATCTTCGTAATGTCTTTTCTGCATCACTTGATCTTTATTGTACCCCAGTTTTCTAAATGCTAATGAGTGTAATGTTCTAAAGTATGGAAGATCGTCTTCTGTATAATTAAATTTATCCATTGCTCTTCCCTTGGCTTCATTGGCAGCTTTCTTGGTAAAAGCAAAATACCCTATTTTATCAGGATCAGTATCTTTTAAATAATCTTGTACTTTATTTAATAAAGTATATGTTTTTCCTGTACCTGGTGGTCCTAATACAATTGTTTTCATAATTTTTTGTAGGGGCCCGAAGGCCCCCATTATTTTATTTATTTGTTTTAAAGTCTCTAAACACAATAGGCTTAAATTTCTTTAATCCTTGATTATGTCTATTATAGACTTTGTCTATTATATCTAACCATTCTTGACTATTAGTAGCACCTTTAAATTTAGCAGATAATTTTTCTACTTTTTTTAAAAAGTGAGTTCTATTAAAGCCAACATGACTTAAAGCATGTAATAAAGAATAATAAAAAAAACTATTTTTACATTTGCTAGAGTCTATTTCAGTTAAGACTTTATTAATGTATTGCATAGTTAATTCAGATTCCTCTTTGTCAGCAACTTTAAAAAGACCATCATCAAAATCGTCTTCTTGAGCTGTTGTTCTTCTAGATGAGTTATTTAGAACCGTAGTGGCTACAGAAAATTTATTCTTTAAGCCATAGTTTTCCATAAAAGACTTATAATAAATATAGTCTTCATTACCTTTCTCAATAAATTTATTAAGAAAGTTTTTACTCACCCAGTTAGAATTATCAGTGTTAATTTCACTGATATCGTCAGGTCTCATTTTTTTTACTTCAATAAAACGAATTGATTTATTCAATTCACTTCTTGCAGCGAAACGGTGTTGTCCATCAAAGATGGGATACTGACCGTTTTTGTCCTTAGATCCAACAAGTATAGGGATTTCTTTTATATCTCTTCTACTTATTTTTTCTTTTAGACGGTTAACATGCGAACGATTAATCTCACGATTGCCCTTTACGAGTTTAAATATATCGTATTTACGGGTTTCTTGGATTTCGCCCACGCTTTGTATTGCGTTCATGTGTTTCCTTTTAGTTTGCATCGTCTTTGTTCACGTGCCGATGTTAAACGTGATTTTTGTGTGTACAAAAATTTCATTAAAAAGGTGCCTCTTCTTTTAATTTCTTTTGAGTAAATTGATCTTCGGGTTTATCAAAAATATCCACTTTCATAACAGATGGTTTCTTTTTACCTATAACCATTCTTCCTTCGTCACATCCACAATGTTCCTTTAACATTTGTTGTGTAACTTGATAGTCTTCTTTCCATTTTTTCTTAGTTAAATGTCCATGAAAAAATCTATGAAAGGTAAATATATGTTTGCCATCTTCAGTGTAAACTGCTCCGTTTAAAATATCTTTTTTAGTAACTGATCCAATAGATCTTTGAATACAATAATCTTCTATATGATTACTTAATTGATCTATCTTAGAAGATCCAACAGGAGCTTCTACTTCTTCTATTCCTTGTAAAAGCATATCTGTATATTTTTCAAATTCTTTAACAATAATTCTTGGTGGTTTTTTATTTATTTGTTTTGCAACGGTTCTTCTAAATAATCTTTGTTCCATTAAATAATCTATTGTATCTAACTTTACTCTTTCACCATCTACATTAACCCAATAATAAGGTTCATCTAATAAAATTTTTTGTAGGTCTGTTAAAGAAGGAAAAACTGCTTCTCCACCTATTCCAAACTTTCTAGTTCTACACAAATTTTTATCACAGTGATTACACATTGGTTCTTCATTACATTTAAATCCTAAATCTTTTCCATCATTAAATTTTATTTTACCCTGAACTATTTTATCTTCTAATGGTCCTTCAGGATGTTTTTCAAAATACTTATAATTAAATGCATTAATTTTTGCTTGCCAATTTTCCGGCCATTTTCTTTTTGCGTATTGTATGTATTGATAAATAATCCTATCTCTTCCATCTTTAATTTCTGTCTGTGTTATTGATTCTAAACAAGGAGGCCCATCAGAAAATTCTGATTCGGGCCTCTCTACTTTTATAGAACCTACATCTAGTTGTTTTATGTTATTATAAATCCTATAAAATTCTTCTAAACTTGCTGCTGTACCATCATCTTTAAAAGCATATCGTGTTGTATTATCCCCATTAAAGTATGGTAAATTTAAAAAGTTTCCTGTATCATCTTGGGATTTTAATTCTATTTGTTTTGGAAATACTTCTGCTCCTCCATAGCCCAATACGGCACTAATAGATAAAAGTTTATCCCTCACTATTTTTGCTTCTATTGGAACTTCAGTAAATAAAAATACATGAGCTCCTCCCGATTTAGATCGGAATACTACCAACGGTAGTTTTAATTCTTTAATTTTATTAATTAATTTTTTATGATCAAACCCTGCATAAGAATCTATATCTATACATCCCCATCTACATTTATTATCATCATTAATTGGAATTATACCAAGACTTGGTTCAATTCCTTGAAGGTGTTTAATCCATAAATCATCAGTAACTTTTTCTCTCGTTACAAATGATCTGCCTTTTATTTTTTGACCGTCTTCGCCTTTTTTATCAACGTAAGTGACACCACGCGCTCGATCTAATCCTTTAAATATATCTTTAAAATTTGCAACTGACATAATTTTCAAAGTGGGCGGATCCACTCTCGCTTCCTCGCCCACTACCTAGGATACGGTTAGTATGGTTGACTACTTGTTTCCTCTGATCCATGTTTTGCTTGCACTTCGCCTTTTCCTACTCTTTCAGCAAAAGTTTTAGCAATGTCATAGATTGATTTGTCAGATACAGGACCAATTTTAGACACATCCCATCCAAACCATGTTCCTTTGTCGTTAGACATTTGAACGGTTTTTAGATTATAAGTGTGGCTATATGTTGGCGGAGTAAATAATCCGTTTTTCCCCTGCATTTTAATACCCATCATCATTGAATTCCATTTTCTACTCACTTTTAATTGAGTAGCTTTCATTGAAATCAAAGCAGTTGTTGGACTTTTACCTAACAATATTACAAAATGACTGGCAGTGTTTTCTAAATAGTTACCATTAGGTAATCTATCTTTGAAAGATTTATCACGAGTAGTTGTACTCACAATATCACTGTCTGCCTCATGAATTGCAACTGGCGCACCAGTGCTAGTTCCACGATCCTGCCACTCTATGTATTGTCTTTTGTAAAAGACAGGTAATACATAAATAGAATCATACAGTTCATTAGAAACAGTATTAATTATCTTGCCGGGTTCTGCGCCCTCGACATATTTACCATCTCTTTTATTTACCTCTGGAGATAGCTGTCCCAAAACTTTTAAGAATGGTAACGCAAGATCTTCCTGCGAAATGTTTTGAGCACCTTTATTAGCATCAGCTTCAAATATATTGGTAGCCAATGCTCCTTCTTTTTTTGTTGCTACTTGGTTCATAGTTATTGTTTCCTTTTTATTGTTGTTTTATTTCCAATGAATACATTGAAAATTTCCGTTGGCATGTCTTTACCTGCCTCAATACGCTCACGGACTAACGCTTTCAGAGTCATAGGTTCCACCTTCAACTTTTGTGTTGGTGAAAACCCACGACTCTTCGCAAGTTCAGCATAATCTGCTGCTCTTGTATCTTCGTTACGACCAAATGATACCATAATTTCATTCTTTATGATGTCACCTAAACCGTTTTGACGAAGCCAGTTAAATGCCGCTTCTTTATTTGCCTGTGTAATTGTGGCGCTATAATGCGGCTTAACATCTACTGAAGAACCATCCATAAGTTTAAGATGAGATAAACCCATCTCTGCCATCATGGTTGGAATTACTTCTCCAGATACATGTTCTAATTTTTTTTTTAAATTTTTTAAATTTTCTTCTCGCAGTTCTATGTCTTTTTGAAGTTGTTGTAATCTTTCAACTTGATCTGCTAACGACTGAATATTATCAGTCTTGTTCATTACTTCTTGTTGGTCTTTTTCAAAATCAATCATCTATTTTTCCTTTCTCATATATATTAATTTCAATAGGATAATATTTTCTTTCTTGTCTATCCCATTTTAAAAGATTGTATTTACCGTTTGTCATGTCAGATACAATAGAACATGCGACGCCTATTATTGCAGGATCTCCAGTTAATAATAAATAATCTTTTTCCTTAAAATTTTTTAATTGTTTTCTTAATTTAAAAATTAAAGGACCAGGGGAAAATATTATTTGTGAAAGTTCCGGTAATAAAAATTTAAATGAACCAAATTCGGTCGCACCCATAATGTTTATTTTAGGTTTGCCATCTTTAGTTCCAGGTATTTCTTGAATTACATGTACTACTGCTAAATTATTTTCTTTCATGCTTGACAATATAGGTCTTTAATATTATATTGTCAACTAGAAAGTAAAAATATTATGAACTATAAATTTAAGACTAAGCCATACGCACATCAATTAACTGCGTTAGAAAAATCTTGGAATAGAGAAACATATGCATATTTTATGGAAATGGGTACGGGTAAAACTAAAGTTTTAATTGATAACGTAGCTATGCTTTATGATAAAGGTAAAGTTAATGGCGCATTAATTATTGCTCCTAAAGGTGTTGTAGGTACGTGGTATAATCAAGAAATTCCTACCCACTTACCAAATCATATAGAAAATGTGTCTGTATTATGGCAGTCTAATATAACTAAAGGTCAATCAAAAAAATTAGGTACTTTATTTAAAACAGGAGAAGAACTTCATTTTCTTATTATGAATGTAGAAGCTTTAAGCACTAGTAAAGGTACAGATTTTGCACGTAAATTTTTATCGTGTCATAATACTTTGATGGTAATTGATGAATCTACTACTATTAAAAATCCTAAAGCTAAAAGAACTAAAAATATAATTAAATTAGCTGAACTATCTAAATACAGACGAATAATGACAGGCTCGCCTGTAACTAGAAATCCATTAGACTTATATAGTCAATGTCAATTTTTAAGTCCTTGGCTATTAGATTTTCAATCTTATTATGCATTTAGAACTAGATACGCCATTATGAAGACAGCTAATATTTCTGGTAGGCAAATTCAATTAGTGGCTGGTTTCCAAAGATTAGCAGAATTGTCAGATAAACTTAAACCTTTTTCATATAGAGTTTTGAAAGCTGACTGTTTAGATCTTCCTGATAAAATATATATGAAAAGACAAATTAAATTAAGTTCTGACCAATTAAAGGTATATGATCAAATGAAAAAAGAAGCATTAGCTATTTTAAATGGTAAAAAAGTTACGACCGTCAATGCTCTTACTCAACTTATGAGATTACATCAAATTACATGCGGTCACTTTACATCTGATGATGG
>VTLG01016343.1_pt1 | contig 36011 bp, 53 predicted proteins | sample 4694571 | NCBI WGS metagenome assembly VTLG01 (sample SAMN12604809, study PRJNA352737) | marine metagenome | biome: ENVO:00000447; feature: ENVO:00000209|ENVO:00000569|ENVO:01000036; material: ENVO:00002151; isolation source: viral sequences binned using virsorter ...
GAAGACTCCTTACTCTCCGACTCAATCTGAACTTCGGACGAATCGTTATCGGGAGAAGAAGGGGATGTTGGGGATAAATTTTGCGAAGCAGCACGCGAATCTTGAGAAGCAGAAGAAGGAATCTCAGAAGAAGAAGGAGAAGTAGTATCTTCCTGGAAGGTAGGTCTTGCTAGAGTATGACTATGAGGAATGATAGTTCCTGGAGGTGTTGATACAACTACGTCGGCACAGATAGCAGCATAGGGTGATTTGGGGTGGAACATTATACCTTTTTGCATAAGTTCCCCACAATTTTTTAGACGTGCGATTTCAAAGTCTAATCGTTTGTTAGCAGTGATTTGTTGCTGTTGATTTATTTGAGTAGTGGCAGCTTCCTTACATAGACGTTGTAACTTTCTATCAAGGGGTAAAGATAAGGTAGCAGAGAGACCAATGTTGAAATTATTATTGGCACTCATATCTGTACGTACTGGTTTTTCCCATACAACTTCACCGGGATTATCAGGTACTCCATCAGGTCCATCTACTTCCATTTCGATTTGCATACTGGCACCATCCTCATAGTAACGTTGAACATTACCATCATCATCTAGGATAGGATTACCAGATGAATCTTCTATAACAGCATTGTTATACCAATTTTCTTCGATGGTTATATAATCTCCATTGGCATCGGTAAGTCTATCTCCCATTGTACCGTCAGCATTGTTAGGACCTCTGGCATATCCATCATACCAAGGGTAGTTCTTTACAGTAACTGTTTGCGTAGTTGTTCTTCCTGTAAAGTCGTTGTTATTATATTGTGGTTGCATGTAAGTCCTTTCAAAAGGATCCTTCCATGAGTTACTGTACTGAATATATGGCGTAAAGTTAGCAGTAGGTCCTTGACAACTAATCTGATTCCCGTAGGTGTTAGTTATGTAAGGACCTTGAAGTACCTGAATGGCTTGATTCGTTACACTGCCAGAGGAGTTCGCTATTGGATTAGCAGTCGCACTAACTCCACCTACACTTTCTGCATATGCAGGGGTCGCAATGACACTTGTTGCAAGTACTAGACATAGTTTCTTTCCTATTGTGTAAAGACGCTTGTGGTATCTGTTACGCTTTCTATTACGGTAGTTCTTTGAATGATCGTCTGGTTGGTCATCCCGGGGCCTTGATATGTCTGGGAAAATTGAAATGCTGCTCCCGGAGTTGATATTGTATAACTTCCTGCGCTGTCCATGTCGAGTGAGTCGAAGGAACTCGTCAATACGCCTGCTGCTCCGTCGGTTGCTCCGCTGCTTCCTGTCTGTGGTGTTATTGTTACCGAACTTGAATTGACATCGGGATTGATTGGGTTCCCGTTGTTGTCGATTCCCACTCCTGTTACTGAGTATTCCCATCCTGTCCTATAGTCAATTGAATTAATAGTTTCAGTCACGGTTGAGTTTGTCTCCGTGTGTGTGGTCATCGAGCCTTGTGAAAAGTTCGGGACCACGGGGACTGCTCTAGCAGCAGTCCCGTAACTTAATAGCAAGAATAAAGGGATTAACCTTTTCATGATCTCTATTTAGTTAATTTCTAACTCAGTTACGAACTGTCCAGTAGCTGTTGTACCAGCACCACCAGCCGTTACAGTTAAGATACCTTGCGTAGTAACAGTTCCAGCTAATGAGCCAGCAGATCCAGCAGCAGTTGATAACTGATCAGAAAATGGTGAAACATCACCTACGTCAGGTCCAGCGGTATGCAAAGCATCACCTTGAGTGAATGCAGTTGCAAAGCTGAATGACTCACCAGGGTCATCTTGGGTAGCAGCAATAGTTCCAGGTCCATAGACACCACTTGCAATAGCACCAGCAGACACTGTACCAGCAGTCGTTCCGTCAGTGGTATCCACGTTATTTCCTGAGATACTATAAGAGTTTCCCATTCTTTTCATGGATGTTGCAGCAGCATTAACTGTCAGCTGAACACTGGATGTCATTCTTGATGTAATATCAGCACGAGCCGCTAAGGGAGTGGCTGCCATCGCTAGCATAATTAAAGGAAGAATCCTTTTCATTTATTTCTTGAGATAATATACCTACGGTTATTTAGTAAAACACTTCTTAATATATTTGTTCTATGTTCACTGTGATGCCACTGTATTTAGTGTCACATAGTTATTTGTCATATGCTTAACATTGCTTTATAATAAATATCATGAGGTGGAAAGGGCAAAAAAGTAAGTCCCCCCGATGATACAATGGGGCTGAGTATAAGCAGCATAAGTATCCCCACCTCTTATCCTACCCCAAACCGAGACCACGGGGAGTCCCTGGTGGACATGTCTCTATCATACAAGTTCAACCGCTCTAATACTAATGGCTACAACTCTCACTCAAAGAGAGCGCAGTCCGCTAGAGAATTGGAACGAGTTCACCGAATGGGTAACATCAACAAATAATCGAATCTACGTAGGTTGGTTCGGTGTACTGATGATTCCTTGCCTACTCGCTGCTACAACTTGTTTCATCATAGCGTTTATCGCTGCTCCTCCTGTCGATATTGACGGGATTCGTGAACCAGTCGCTGGTTCATTCTTATATGGAAACAACATCATCTCTGGTGCTGTAGTTCCATCTTCTAATGCTATTGGTCTTCATTTCTATCCCATATGGGAAGCCGCTACTCTCGATGAGTGGCTTTATAATGGAGGACCTTATCAGTTAATCATTTTCCACTTCCTCATTGGCATCTGCGGATGGATGGGTAGACAGTGGGAACTATCGTATCGTTTGGGTATGCGCCCTTGGATCTGTGTTGCTTATTCTGCACCCGTCTCAGCTGCCTTTGCAGTCTTCTTGGTCTATCCTTTCGGACAAGGATCATTCAGTGACGGTATGCCGCTGGGCATCTCAGGGACATTCAATTTTATGTTTGTCTTCCAGGCGGAACATAATATCCTCATGCATCCATTCCACATGGCCGGTGTGGCGGGTATGTTTGGTGGGTCTCTCTTCTCTGCTATGCATGGTTCACTCGTTACTTCCTCTCTCATTCGAGAGACCACGGAGAATGAGTCACAGAACTATGGATATAAGTTCGGACAAGAAGAGGAAACTTACAACATCGTCGCTGCTCATGGGTACTTTGGTCGCTTGATTTTCCAGTATGCATCCTTTAACAACAGTCGAAGTTTGCACTTCTTCCTAGCAGTATTCCCTGTGGTGTGCGTTTGGCTCACTTCAATGGGTATATGTACTATGGCATTTAACCTCAACGGATTTAATTTCAATCAGTCTGTCTTGGACGCAAGCGGAAAGGTTGTTCCTACATGGGGTGATGTACTGAACCGTGCTAACCTAGGTATGGAAGTTATGCATGAAAGAAATGCTCACAACTTCCCATTAGACTTGGCTGCTGCCGATGTCACTGAGGTTGCACTCGTTGCTCCTGCAATAGGATAATGGAACTCATCGCTATCATCGCTGCCATAGGTGGTGCTGCATACGGTGCGTATCGGATGACTCCTAAAAATTAAATAGTATGTTATACTAGGAGGGTTAACGCCCTCCTTTTTTTTAGATGATTATTAAAGAAAACCATTGGGTAATGGTTGAGAAGCATCCTTATTATGAGTCTATAAATGAGAAATTAATGGAGGATGTAAAAAAATTTAAATTCATTTCTCCCTCAGAGAATCAACACCATACTAATATTAAAGGAACTCAATGTAATTTCCATCAGAATGACAGATGGACTCCTAGTATGCATTTGATTGTTGATTGGGTTAATGTATTGTTACTTGAAAAATTAGGAGCAAAAATAAATGCTGGAGCAGATGAACATAATGGAAAACCTAGTAGCAATGTATGGGTTGCCAAGTATAATAGAGGAGATTATACTGAAGATCATGACCATGCTTGGTTTTCATTATTTGCTTTTGTTTATTTTATTAATTCACCTCCAGGATCTTCTCCTTTAGTTTTTACTACTAGTGGTAAGAAGGTTAAAGCCGAAGCAGGCAAGGTTGCAATTTTTCCAGGCACTGTGAGGCATGGAGTTCCTCGTAATAGATGCGATAATAGACTTGTTTTGGCTGGAAATATTGGATATGATTTAAATACCTAACTAATATAGCGTCCTTTTTTATATGGAAATAGACGATCAGGTTACCACTGGTCATTTGCTCTTAGAAACTAGAGTGTGTAGAGTATGTGCGAAAGAAAAGAATCTTGTTGATGATTATTATCTGTCGCGTAAAGATCCTACTCTTCCCTCTTCATATTCTTATGAGTGTAAAGAGTGTACAGTTAAAAGAACAACTGAATATAATAAAAAGAATGCTTATGGGGTGAGATCACGATACCTCAAAAGGAATTATGGGATAGGTCTTGAGGATTATGAACGTATAATTGCAGATCAGAATCATTGCTGTGCTATTTGTAAGACGCCAGAAGCGGGTGGAAAGTTTAATAATAGGTTTATGATTGATAAGGACTCTTCAGGCACTGTGAGAGGTCTTTTATGCAGCAGATGTAAAGATATCCTTAAATTAGCAGGTGATAATATCCACACTCTAGAATCTGTGGTAGAATACCTACATAAAAATAAACACTAACATGAAAGAAATTGAAAATTACGAACAGCTTTTAGAGAGGTTTTATAAGAGGACTACTCAATTAGAAGATCGTCAAGTTGAGTTAGAAGATGCTTACCAAGAGTATATGAAATTGGATAGAGATCTAGATAGATTGAAAGGATCTATTCAAGCTATTGAATATTGTGCTTATGGCAAGATGCCTGGTGATGGTAATCATGATAAGTTTGAGGATCATAGACCTATTAGACACAACGATTTAGATTCATTAGACTAATGACAGCAGATTGGATAAAAGAAATCTCTAATTGGGAGAATGAATATAAGGAGATGATGCAAGGTCTTCTTACAAAAAGGCAACTACAAATTCTTGATGGTGATGAATTAAAGTCACATGAAGGCATGGTCTTTGGTGGAATGTATTCTGATTGGAAAAAACGTAAAGGGTACGACTAATGCAAACACTAATACTTATAATGTCATTTGCAAACTTTCTTTTCTATCCTCTAGTGATAGCAACGATTGTGGCTATTATTATTGAACAAATCTTCAGAGCAAGAGGCGATGAAGATAAACCAGAGGATGTGAGAAGAGTAATAATTTCTATGGGTATAAGAAAATATCTCTATAGACAAGCATGGATTTTTAATGTAATATGGTTTATAGCATATTTCATTTTAATGTTTACTGTGGGTAGACAGGCACCCCAAGCAATGCCTGATATGATATGGCAAGGATGATTGAAGAACCAATTCTACAAGGAAAGGTAAAATCAGTTTATGATGTACCAGGTGATGCTTCTAAAGTCACTATTAAATTTCATGATAAAGTTACAGCATGGAATGGTAGGCAGGTAGAGTATCCAGAGGAGAAGGGCAAGGTTTGTTGTCTTATATCAGCACTTCTTTTTGAAACGTTAGAGAAGCAGGGTATTAAGACACATTATGTTGGATGCCCATCTCTTGATACTTTACTCTGTAGGAAACTTACTATCATACCGGTAGAAGTTATTGTTAGAAACATTGCTGCAGGGAGTATAGTTAAGACTACTACGATCAATGAAGGAACATTAATCAATCCTCCTATAGTAGAATATTTCTTAAAAGATGATGCAAAGGATGATCCATTACTTACCTATGACCGTGTAAGATTAATGGGTATTGATCCTGAACCTATGAAGGAGAGAGCATTGGTGGTTAATTATTCATTGCAATCTCTATTCACCCTTTGTGGTATTGATCTTGTTGATTTTAAGTTAGAGTTTGGATATGATGTGCATGGGGATTTATTCCTGGCTGATGAATTATCACCTGACAACATGCGACTTTGGAAGAAGGGTACAAAAGAACGTTTCGATAAAGACTTGTTTCGTAAAGATGAAGGTGATATAGTAGAGGCATACAAATATATACTACAGCACCTACGGCAATTCGCATGAACGAGCCAGACGACAATCCGTTTTGGGGTGAACCTACTCCTACGGATCTTTGGGATGATATGCATAAACTTAATGTTCTATATGAACAACTTGAGTGGGATCATAGAGATTATCTAGAGTTTACAATAGAAGGAAATCATATTACTATTAGAAATAAATCTAGGGAGGGTAGATAATGGAAGTGATTCTACCTGATGATCTACCAGATCATAATGAACCTCATACTAATGGATCTTTATCTGTTGTAGTTCCAATGGATGATTTTAAACTCATTCTGGTGCAGATGTGGAAGTCCCGTCAAACTGAACCTAAGATGGGTGAGTTGTATAAAAAGTATACAGAACTTACAACATTTGAAGAATGAAATTTACAGTTGCTGATGATCCAGTATGTCTTATTATTCTCGCAACACTTACTGCTATCAGTATTACATATCTTTATGATGCATTTTATCCAGGTCCAACTATATGGCAACCCTTAGAGTTATATGAAACTTACACAAAAAATAATTGATGACCTCGCTGAGGCACTTGCTCATACCAAGAAAGACGGTACAGAGAATTGGAAAGATGGTGATGAAATTTCTGTTAATGTTGCGGGTACCTTTGCTGCAGATAAGTTTATTACATTAACAAATAGGACAAAAAATCCAGTGATTTCTTCTAAACCAAATGATTGATACGTCCCCTAGTTCAATAAGAATTGCTCTTATTATGATTCTGGGTGTAGTATGGTTCTGGTTGTTTATTGATACTATGACGAGGAAGGATGATGAGTGAATTTCAATCTGACATTAAGGATAGGAAGTATGATGAGGAAGGTAACGAGTTAGATAAGCATGGGTTTAGAGTTCAAGTATATCCAGATGGGTTAGAATCAGTTCGCAAGTCAGTTGAGAACTGTGAGAACTTGTGTGGTTTAGATAGGAATGTAATGGCAAGATTAATTAAAGGTGAGTGGAGTCAATCGGCTACATTAGATCACAGTGGTAGAACTTCTAAGAAGATTGTGATAGAGTATGACATCAAACAGAAAGGAGAATGAAATGACTGAAGATGAAAGAGCAGAAATGTTTTATGAAGAATGTATGGATAATGCGGGGATAAAAGACTATCCTCCTTTAAGAACGGATGGATATCCAGGAACTATTGAGGAGGCTAGTAAATTTAAGGGGAGTCCTCCTTTTATTTTTGGTGGATCTAATTCCTCTAAAGAAGAAGCGGATGAGATAGAATCAAGTCTTGATTTTCTCTCCCTCTACGATAGTTAATAAATAAAATTTTTAAACTACCTATGTCTGAAAAACTTATGAATTTTACAGTATATTCTCGTGACGGTTGCCCTTATTGCACTAAGATTCAACAGGTGCTACAGATTGCAGAACTTAGGCATGTAATATATAAACTTAACAGGGACTTTGATAAAGAAAGTTTCTATCAACAGTTCGGTCAAGGATCTACCTTCCCTCAGGTTGTTTTAAATGGAGATAATTTGGGGGGTTGTACTGAAACAGTAAAGTACCTCCAAGAAAACAAATTGGTCTAATGCACGACGATTTTGATAACGTTTATGATATGATTGAACATGCCATCGAGTATGCTTTTGAAGGAAAGATGCAACTTAAGTTTTATGATTTCCTCAAGTATCGTAAGACTAAAAAATATGAGATAGATGCTTTTATTCAAAGCTCTACTGCTCATGAACTTGCTGATGTTGTATTAGAACTTGAAGAGTATATTAAAGGTGGTAGAGATGAGAATCATAAACAATTGCGTGAGGCATATCATCATATTTCTAAACCTCAAGCAAGGAAAATAAAAAATTATTTGTATCGCATTCTTGAGGATGCGTGGAGGTACAGTTGTGACAGAAAACCAGGAAGACGAAAAAAAGACTCTAAATAATGACAAACCTCTGGACATTAACAGGGGTATTGAGTTATTATTACGCAATAGGAGGAGAAAACCAGAACGACCCAAAACCTTTCAGGTAAAATTTGGAAAATTGATTTCTCTTTGGAATAGAGAAATTGTTTTTCACCTTAATGTTTACCTGGACATTAGAAAAACATAACACTCTGGAGAAAAACCATGGAAACTACCATAGTAACTTTGACTTTAACGACTGTAGTATCGTTCCTTGCATTATTGGTTGGAGGTATGATAGGATGGTTAGCAAGACAACATTCTTATGAAGCAGCGTATGTTGCATATACTCATCCAGAGATGTTTGATGAGCATGGCAATGTAGTTCCTGATGAAATTGTAGCAGTTCGATTTGAAAACGATTATGACGACGACGAAGAAGACAACGACGACTAGGAAGCCTAGAGCACCTAAAGTAGAGAGGGTTAAGTTACCACCCAATCCTTTTGTTCATGAGATTTTAGATCTTGTTGAGGAACAAAGATCCAAGGCAAAGAAGATAGAAGTTCTTAAAGAATATGAAACTCCTGCATTAAAGAGTATTTTTATTTGGAATTTTGATCCGAGTGTTGTTTCTTTACTTCCAGAAGGAGAGGTTCCTTATAATAAGAATGATGTTCCTGTAGGAACTGATCACACTTCTTTGCGAAGAGAATACAAACAGATGTACCATTTTGTTAAGGGTGGTAATGATCAGTTATCTGGTCTTCGTAGAGAGTCGATGTTCATTCAGATGTTAGAAGGACTTCATCCAGATGAGGCAGAAATTCTTTGTCTTATAAAGGATGGTCAACTGAATAAGAAGTATAAAATTACTCGTGAGATTGTAGAGACTGCATACCCAGATATTATATGGGGTGGTAGATCATGACAGTTAATGTGGGTGGTAAACATGTTAAACGAGGGGAGAATGAAGTGACAGAGAAGAAAAAGGAGGAGGAAAACAAGCTTGATCCTGCTGCTTACTCTTGTCAAATTCTCTTAGAGAATACAACACTTGCAAAAGCTAATGATAAATCTTTTCCAAGAGATGCTTTTTTGGTGTGGTATAACGTGGATGGAAATGAGTTATTGGATGTAACTCGCTCAGGAAAACAGGCTAATATTTTTGATATGTATTATGATAGGTACAAAAAGAATCTTAAACGAATTGAATATGGATTTGGAACTATAAATCCCAGTCAGTGGGGATATAAATCACCAGAGAAAAAGAAGAGGAGAAAGGGATGAGCGATGAACTCTTGAAGGATCAAATAAATGCTCTTATTAGAGATGAAATCCAAGAAGGAATAAATGAAGTAATAGAGGAAAAGGGAGAGGGCTTTGGTAAAGGAGAGGAGTTAAAAGTTAATATTCCTACCGACGAAGTGGATAAATTGATCAAAGAATATAAGAAGATTAAAAAACGTCAGAAGTCTAATCTAGGTCAAATAAAAAAACTAGGATTGGTTGATAAACATGGCAGACAACTTAAGCAAGATTGATACTCAAGGACTTTCCGCTCCTTCTACTCCTGAGGAAATAGAAAGGGCAAAGAAGCAGAAGCATAAACCAATGATGGTGAAGCCTCGAAGATTGTTTGAGGATACTTTTGTAAAGGAGTTGAAGATCCTTATCAATGAGGTATTAGATGAACGTGCAGGTAAGATGGATTATCAATCTTATTTTGATCTTGAGGGAAGGGAGTACCCTGTAGAATGATTCATATTTGTGATAATTTTTTTGAACATCCTTATGATGTTAGAAATATTGCACTTAAACAAAAATATTTAATTAATGAACCTGGTTATGCGGGAGTTAGATGTGTTGATGTTCCAGATTCTATTGAGGAATATATTCTTTCTTATGTCAAACGTATCACAATAGACGATTCTTTGAAGATGGTGAGGGGACTTTCAGTTTTCCATTACATGGCTAAAGAATTTGGGGATGGTATTTACCACCGTGATCCTCACAAATATATTTGTATAATTTATTTGTCTTTAGATGCTCCTTTAGATTCAGGAACAGAGGTATGTGGTGATGATCAAGTTCCCGATACTTTAAATACTTCGGCGGTTATTCGTAGAAAAGAATCTTTTCATCAAGATCCTTTTAATTGGATAAAGAGATATAGATATGATAGAGTAAAAAATAAATTGAATTCACATTATAATCCTTTACTAAAAGTTCCTAATAGATTTAATCGGTGTGTATTTTTTCCTGCTACCAATTTTCATAGATCACAACAGTCTTTTGGAACATCTTTAGAGAATGGAAGATTAACGTTGGTATGTTTTGTTGATGGAATGTAAAATGAGATTAGGTATTATGTGTTCTGGTAATGGAACAAACTTCGAGAATATTATAAGAACATGTACAGACCATGAAGTTGTGTTGATGATACACAATAAGGAGAAGTGTGGTGCTGCCAAGAGAGCTGATAAATTAGGGATACCTCATTGTCATATATCTCACAAGAATGAGGATCAAATGGTTAAACTTTTTGAAGCATGGAGAGTTGATCTTATAGTTCTTGCTGGATATATGAGAGTACTTAAAGATCCTTCTGCATTTCATTGTCCTATTATAAATGTTCATCCTTCTTTACTTCCAAAGTATAAAGGATTAAATGCAGTTAAACAGGCATTAGATGCACAGGAAGTAACTACGGGATGTACAGTTCATTATGTCACAGAAGATTTGGATGCGGGTGAAATAATACTTCAAGAGGAGGTTAGTATTCTGCCTCATGACACTGTTGAGACTTTAACTAAAGTAATACAGCAAAGAGAGTATGAAATTTTACCAAGGGCTATTGGGATGGTAGGATAAATGTTAAGTAAAGATTATAGGTTGAAACTTACGGAGATTTGTTGTAGAATTAAACTAAATCGTTCTGTAACGCTTGAAGAACGGATTTGGGTAACGAAATTGTGTGAGCATAATAAACATGCCGCAGGAATAGCAGAGAGGTTTCTTTCATGAGGTTATTATCTATTAATGTAGGATGCGATTCTTCAGTTGCACTGATGGACAATGGAAAAGTAACTTCTTATCTATCTTCGGAAAGGATAAGTAGGAAAAAGTATGATTCAAATATCTTTGAGATACTAGAATACCTTCCTAAAATTGATGATTTAAATTATACTGATATCATTGTGAATGATACGAGTTATGATGATGAGATTTTACTTCAGGTAGAAAAGTTTATAGCAGATAATTTTAAGTTTAAAAGGATAGATTTTAATAGGAATAATCCACTTCTTTCTCAGGCTTATTGTGGGTTTTTTAATTCTCCTTTTGATAAAGCATTGTGTTTTATTTCCAATGAGGCGGTTTATACTGCAAATAAAAAGTCTATTACTGAAATATTTAAATTGGATACCAAAATGAGGATGGATACTAGTATTGGACCTAAGTTTGGTTTATTAGCAAAGAAATTTGGGTTTGAATATGAGGATGCAAGTAAAATAATGAATCTTTCTCAGTGGTTTGGGTATGAAACTGGATTGGATCCAAAGTGGAGAGAAATGGTAGATGAGTGTGTTGATCTCCAGAAAGAGAGTGAAGAACAAATGATAGAATTGATCAGAAAACATTATATGGAGACTGGGATTGATAATATTGTATTAAGCGGTGATTGTGCTTGGAATTATATTTCTAATTCTAGGTTTAAGAAAGAGTTTCCTCTCTTAAATTTCCATATTGATCCTCTTTGTTCTGTTTCTATAGGTGAGGCATACAAATATTATAAGAAAAATTCTTTTCTTAGAAAGAAAATTACACCTTTAAAGAATGTATATATTGGAACACCACTACAGTATGATGAATTAGAAACTAAGCATGGAGTCTCTCGGGTAATGCATGGAGCTGTGTATGAGGATATGTTAGGAACTATTGCACGTATAATAACTCTGGGGATTCCTGTAGCTATAGCTCAAGGTCAATCTGAAGCAGGATATAAATTTTTGGGAAATAGATCTATTGTATTTGATCCTAGAGCAGGAAGAGGATCGAAGCATGCTAGTAACATAGAACAAGACAGAGAAGACTTTGTACCTTTTGGAGTAAGTATTTTACAGGATCATGTGAATGAATGGTTTGAATTTGAGGGAGAATCTCCTTTCATGGAATGTGTAGCTAAGAGTAAACCACATTGGAGTACAGATTTGGTTCATGATGGGAGATGTTCCATTCATACAGTAACTAAAGAGCAAAACTATCATTATTATCGTCTTCTTCAAGAGTATTATGAGTGTTCAAATATTCCTATGTTAGTGAATGTTCCACTCTGTGCTTCTGATGAACCTGTAGCAGAAACTCTTGATCAAATTATAGAATCATTACTTAAACTTGGTATCACTTATCTTTATCTGCCTGAAAAGGGGTGTATTGTGAGATTATGATGAAGATATGTAAAAATGGTATCATATGTTACACAACTGCTTGACTATATAATATGGATGTGTTATCATATCCACATCGTTCAGCCCATCAGGGCCGCAAGTAAGTCGCGGAACGGATACGTTCATCCCTTCGGGGACGCAAACGACTAAAGGAACGGACTTAAAAAACCCAACTACTTTAGGAGTAAAACCATGCAAGTTACATATAGAGGTGTTAAGTATAACACCCAGGACCAGAAGTCCTGCCAGAAGCAAGTCTCTGAACTCGTTTACAGAGGCATCAAGCATACAGAGTCTAAGACTGTGTGTGCGCGGTGAAAGTCTTACTTGGACTAATAAGCAAAAGCACCCTTTACAGGGTGCTTTTTTTATAATATAATATGTACCATAGAGTTGGTTAAAATGTTACACATGAGGGAACAGTTATTATCAGCAGTGAAGGCTCACGCTCAAGGTGAGATTGCAAAGCATAGAGCAAACGTCAATGTTTATCTAGAACATCCAGCAGGTATTGGTGAGCATTCAGATATTACAGAAGCAATTCAAGTAGAATTGGATAAGATTGCACGTTATCATGATCAAGTTGAAGTAATTGATAAGTATTTTAAGTAATGGATCCTTCAAGAGAAAAATTGAAGTTGATTGTCAGAAACCTCAAGCTCTTAGTTGACGCATTAGAGTCAGAGGTTTATTCTGACGTGGATGCTTATCATAATTCAAAAGCATTTGCAACCCCTTTAAATGATTACGATGAGGTCTTTGATGACGACGACGGATACACCGATTAAACTTGTAAGCGTTACTCCTGATGCTGAAAAAACGATGGCTTATGTTGCTCGCGTAAGCAATCCTAAGAACCAAGACAATGAAAAGTTTTCTGGTCTATTGAGGTATTGTATTCAACATGGTCACTGGTCTGTTTTTGAACAGGCACATATGACAGTGGAGATTAATACTACTAGAGGTCTTGCTGCTCAGATATTGAGACATAGATCATTTACTTTTCAAGAATTCTCACAGAGGTATGCTGACGTTTCTTTTATTAGAGAGGATATACCTTTACCAGAATTGCGTAGTCAGGATGAAAAGAATAGGCAGAATAGTATTGATGATGTAGATCCAGAGACAGTTGAGAAATATAATAAAATGATGCGAAAGCATTTTGATGCAGGGATTGATCTTTATAAGATGATGCTTCGTGATGGTATTGCAAAAGAATGTGCTAGGTTTGTGCTTCCCCTGGCTACACCGACTAGACTTTATATGACGGGTAGTGTAAGATCATGGATACATTATATTAATTTACGTTCAGCACATGGTACACAGAAGGAACATATTGATGTGGTTGAAGAAATTAGGAGAGTCTTTAAGGAACAATTTCCCACTGTTTCAGAAGCATTACAATGGAATTGATAGAGTAGTTGATTTATTAGAACAGCAAAAGGTTGTTGCTATTTTTCAAGGAAAGTGTGAGGCAGGACCGAGAGCATTGGGAAATAGATCATTGCTTTATGATCCTAGAGATCCTGATGCTTTAAAAAAGATTAATAAAATAAAAAGAAGAGAGTGGTGGAGACCTTTTGCTGGGACTATTCTAAAAGAGTATGCTCATGAGTGGTTTGAGATGTTAACTCTTAAGGAGACTCCTTATATGATGTACTCAATCCCAGTTAAAGAAGAAAAGAAACATTTAATACCTGGTATTATTCATCTTGATGGAACTTCAAGAATTCAAACAGTAACACAGAAGCAGAATTATTATTACTATCGTCTTATCAAAAGATTTTATGAGAGAACAGGTATTCCCGTGCTGTTTAATACTTCTTTTAATCTTGCTGGTGAGGTCATATGTTATACTGTAGAGGATGCTTTGGATATTCTTAAGAGATCGGATATAGATTATTTGTATTTGCCTGAGAGGGATGAGGTTATATGTATATCTTAGGTGTTAATATATCTCATCACGCATCTGTTTGTTTGTTAAAGGATGGTAAGGTTTTATTCTACTTAGAAGATGATAGATTAAGTAGGAATAAAGAAGCAATGTTTCTTTTTGAGAGTAAATTATTATCATTAAAAAAAGTTGGTGAGTATACTAATCATGTTGATCATATAATTTTTTGTTCTTATGGTAGGTCTGTGAAAGGATTTTCTCCCGGAGAAGCGTTTGGTGGGAGAGTATTGGATGATCAACAAATTGTAAGATATATTTTACGCATAGTAGAGGAAAAATCATGGTTTAGATATGATGAAATTCATTTTTTACAAAACGAACATCATCTTTATCATGCATATAATGCTTTTTATTCTACTAACTTTGAGAAAGCAGCTGCATTAGTAATGGATGGTGGAGGTAATCTTTATCCAGATTCTCTTCCATCTCATCAAGATTTCATGGAAATTAAATCGCAGGAATTGGAGAAGCATTTTAGAGAGGTTGAGACAATGTATTCCTTTGATTCTAAGGGATCACCTCAATGTCTTTTTAAACATTATGCATCTCGTAGTATTTGTAGATATCATAGACCCTCTCAATTAAATAATATATTTTTTTCATCATCACTTAGTTGTGGCGCTTTGTTCGGTGATATGGCATCTTGTGTGGGATTGTTTGGATCAGGTAGACGAGCTCAATCTGGGAAGATGATGGGACTGTCTTCTTATGGGGAAAGAGTGGGGTTCTTAGATGAACCTTGGTTTAATGAGGATAAGAAGACGGGTATTTGGGTTACAGATAATGATCTTATATTAAAAATTTTTTGTGAAAAGTATCCTCTTTTTTATCATAAGTTGTTAAGGTGTTATAGTAATCAGGGTTTAAATCCTTCTGATCTCTTGGATGATATGAATAATGAAGAGTTTGATGCTGCATCTAGCATAGCAAGAAAAATTCAGGAAGAAACTAAGTTACATACTATTAGGCTTATTAAAAAGTTATTGGATATGGTAGATACTAATAATATTGTTCTTTCAGGTGGATATTTTTTAAATTGTGTTAATAACTATGAATATATAAAAGAATTTCCCGAAGTTAATTTTTATATTGATCCAATTGCTCATGATGGAGGTACTGCAATGGGTGCTGCACGATATGTATGGCACCACATTCTTAAGAAGACTAAGCGTTACCCCCTTGACAGTTTATTACTTGGATGATAAATAATCGTAAACATTATTATACGCAAATGCCCACATACCCTGTAAAACATAAAGAAACTGGTGAACAGAAAGAACTTTCCATGACCATGAGTGCATATGGAGAGTGGAGAGAAGAGAATCCGGACTGGGACAAGGATTGGCACGCAGGTGTTGCTGCTGTTGGAGAGGTCGGAGAAGTATATGATAAACTGAAGAAACACCATCCCGGATGGAACGATGTCTTACATGCAGCATCGAAGCAACCTGGATCTAGAGTAAAGCCCCTGTAACTTATGCCTAGAAAGAAGAAAGTAGATCAACCGATTGGTGTTGGCTTAACGGTCAAGCAGATGAAAAGAAAGAAACCAATTAATGCTGATATGTTGAGAGACATAGAGGCTCTTACTCCTAATCAACAGAAACTATTCGAAGCGTATGCAGAGAATAAGAATCTTGTAGCTTATGGTGCAGCGGGTACAGGTAAGACATTTATTACACTCTACAACGCACTTAAAGATGTCCTGGACCAAGAAACTCCTTACGAGAAAATATATATTGTTAGGTCTCTTGTTGCTACTAGGGAAATTGGTTTCCTTCCTGGTGATCATGAAGATAAGTCCACACTTTATCAGTTACCTTACAAGGCTATGGTAAAGTATATGTTTGAGATGCCCACAGGAGCAGACTTTGAAATGCTTTACGGAAATCTTAAAGCACAGGATACTATTGACTTTTGGAGCACCTCATTCATTAGAGGAACAACATTTGATAAAGCAATTATTATTGTGGATGAATATCAGAATTTAAATTATCATGAACTTGATAGTATAATGACAAGAGTTGGTGAACAATCTAAGATTATGTTTTGTGGAGATGCTACTCAGTCTGATTTGGTTAAGACTAATGAGAGGAATGGTATCATTGATTTTATGAAGATTCTTAGGTTAATGCCTTCGGTGGATGTTATTGAGTTTGGAGTTGAGGATATTGTTCGGTCTGGATTGGTTAAAGAGTATATTGTTGCCAAAATGGAATTGAATTTATGATTCACCTTCAAGATGATTTTTTTGAGGATCCATATTTAATTAGAAGTGCAGCATTAAAATCTAGTTATGCTTCGGACCATGAAAATAGATGGCCAGGATGGAGATCTCTGGGTATTCCGCAGAAAATTGCTGATTATCTTCTCTTTAAGGCAAGATCTCTTGTTGGAAATTCATCTTTAGAATTTTTTAGTTCAACTTTTCAATATACAACTAAAGAATTTGAAGAAGGTATTTTTCATGCCGATCCTCACAACTATATTTGTATAATTTATTTGTCTTTAGATCCTTCTTTAGATTCTGGAACGGAAGTGTGTGATAGTGATGAGACATTAGATAATATAGGTAACAATACTGTAGAGAAATTAGATTTTATTAAAGATCCTTATAACTTGATAAAGAGATATCGATATGATAGAATAAGAAGGAAAGTAAATTCTCATTATAAACCAATAATGAAAGTGCCTAATAAATTTAATAGAGGTATAATATTTCCTGCAACAAATTTTCATAGAGCACAGCATTTTTTTGGAACTTCTATTGAGAGTGCAAGAATGACCTCAGTATCCTTTTTCCATTAAATGTATGATTTTTGAGCATTGTAATTATCTTGGCGACCTTGAACTTCCTAAAAAAGACAACCCCGGTTGTAGACTTTATCAACTCCCAAATGGTGATTGGGTTCCTTCGATCACTAGCGTTACTAGTTTTTATAATAGACAGATTTTCATTAACTGGCGGAAGAGGGTCGGTGAGGAGGAGGCGAATCGGATCACGAAGAAAGCAACCTCGCGTGGTACTGATTTCCATGAAGCGGCCCAAGCCTACCTAGAAAATAAAGACTTAATTTGGGATGAATATAGACCAGCAACTAAGTTTATGTTTCATCATGCGGCACCATATTTGGATAAGATAAATAACATACACGCTATAGAAAGAACTCTTTACTCAGAATACCTTGGTTTGGCGGGTAGAGTTGATTGTATCGCTGAGTATGAAGGCGAACTGGCGGTTATAGACTTTAAAACATCTGAAAAAATTAAACCTGAGAAGTGGCTGGAAAACTACTTTGTTCAGGAAACCTTTTATGCAGCAGCATATTATGAATTAACTGAAATTCCTGTCAAAAAATTAATCACCTTAATGGTAACACCTGGTGGTGAGGTGAAAGTATTTGACAAAAGGAATAAAGGGGATTATATTAAATTATTAGTGAGGTATATAAAAGAATTTGTTAGTCACAATACTGGGTCAGCGAATGCCTGAGAATGAATTAGAGAAAGCACTGGAAAGCAAATTCTTTTGTCCATCCCGTTTTGCACAAGAGATAGAATCTTTGGTTCTTAACACTGAAGATATGAATTATATTGATGCTATCATTCATTTTTGTGAGCAGAATAATATCGATGTGGAATCAGTTCCGAAACTTATATCTAAACCATTAAAAGAAAAGATAAAGTATGAAGCACAAGAACTTAACTTCTTGAAGCGTAGTTCCCGTGCTAAACTTCCTATCTGAGGGGAAATTCAACTTTTTTTTCCTAAAAAGGCGGAAAAATATCCCGGCAATTTTTTTACCATATTACCTTTTGGCATGAATAATTTTTTAGAAATGAAAAGACTTGTTCCAGGAGGAATTTGTCCTGTAATGGTATCGAAACTTCCTAAGGATATATTTGGGGAAATGAAGGAATGGGTAAAGGTATCTAGAAAATATAAGGATCACCCATTAGCAGATCTTCGAGCACATGAGAATGTTGGATATAAGAATGGTGAAGATGCTGGAGATAAACCGAAGCATAATACGTATCAATGTTCAGTACCTGCTCAGATGGTTGATCAATCTTTCTGGTTGGGATGGGTATTAAGATTAGCAGCAAAATATTATGGAGTAGGACTGACATATCATCGTGATTATTTTATTAGAGATATGCCGGGACATTTTGATAGATATGATCTTTGGGTTAATTTTGCATATAAAGGTGATGATAATCCAATTCACAATCATGCAGGATTTTTGTCAGGAGTGATATATGTGCAGAATGACGGTCATCCCACGGTATTTCCTGAACATAACACACAGTATAATGGTGAGAATGGGACCATGGTTTTATTTCCTTCCAACACGATGCATTATGTTGCTGAAAAAACTACTGCAAAAGAAAGAGTTACAATTGCTTTTAATATAGAGAAGACTTTGCGTAATAAGGTGAAATGATGTTTGGTGGAGTAAAAAGAGTTCATCCCATTAAAGAATTAAATCATTACTCAGAAAGATTATGGGTACTTGAGGAATTTCATCCATTTGCTAAAGATTTAAATGAAAAAATAATTCATGAATCTATGAATTTTGAGTGGATGTATCATGATCATCCGAGCATGGGGAATATAGATGGTTCTAGGACTAATATTAAATCATGGCAAACTGCAAATATATTAGTTAACGCTGGTAAAAATGTTGCGATATTACATGATTGGGTTTTAAGAGTTCTTACTACTCGACGTTTAGCGGGTGGATTTAATATGTATATTTGGCCGATGTGGATGGCAAAGTATACTGAAGAGGAATATACTATACCTCATTATCATGTCCCTGCTTCTTATGCTTTTGTTTATTTTGTTAAGGCTTCCAAAGGAGCAGCACCTTTAGTTTTTACTACAAGTGGAAAGAAAGTTAAAGCAGAAGAAGGAAAACTTGTAGTTTTTCCGGGATTTATGCAACATCATGTTCCTAATAATAAATGTAAAGAGAGAATTACTATAGCTGGTAATATTATGCCTAAGGAATTTGATAAAACTTATTCAAAGTATCTTTTAGGAAAAATAAGTTAAAAATGATGCCCTTTGATGCTTACCGTTGTTATTTGTCTTTGAAGAATCACTTCACGAAGGACCATTATGATTATATTAAATATCGTGGTAAAACACGAGCAACTCAAAAAGCCTTTTATAAGAGAAAAGACCGATTTTGGTTTGAAAAGTTTGCAAGACAAAAGAAGGATAAAGAGGTAGAAGAGTTTTTTGTCTCTAATTTCATATATTCGACTGATCCAGGAACTATGTGGATTGGTGAAATGATTAAAGAAGGTGAAGGACGGTATGTTGACTGGAAAAAGAAAATTCAGTCACTTTCGTATATTTTCAAAGAAGAGGTAAATACGTTATTTGAGCAAAATATGGTAAATGAGGTATTTGACTGTTCTAAGGGACATCCCCCTATTTTGAGAAATTATTTGGGTGGGAAAACATCACTTGAAACTTTAGTAATCTGTGATATGATATTTGAGTATAGAAAGGATTTTGATAAAAGACTGGATGATCCTGTGTGGGAAACCGTCAGTAGAAAAATCAAAAAATACAGTCCTTTCCTAAATATAGATGTACCCCGTTATAAAAAGATCCTACAAGAAGTAGTGCTATGAGTGAGTTCTTTCAATCCGAAGTTGTCCGCGCAGAGATGACTGAAATCAGTGAACTTCAAGAAGAAGTCTATGGAAATGCTTTTGCATTCCCACAGATGGATCCAGAAGATCAACGTTATCATGTTGATTTGCTTGAAAGACTATTACACAAACAACAAATTCTTTATACTCGTTTAAGTTTATCTGATGATCCTCAAGCGAAAAAAATGAAAGAAGAAATTTGGAAAGGTGCTGCTGCTATGGGTCTACCTTCTGATGTAGACATCAATGTTTTATTCAATAATATGACTCAATCATTAAATATGATGCGTCAGCATATTGACAGAACTAGTCATACCGAGTAGGATATTAGAGGTACACACAAGCCAAATCTCAAAAAATCCGAGGTAATCCAATGTCTTTTAAAGACCTTAAGAAACAGTCTTCTCTTGGTTCACTGACCCAGAAGTTAGTCAAAGAAGTAGAGAAGATGAACACCACAGGAGGAGGCGCAGATGAGCGTCTTTGGAAACCTGAACTAGACAAAACCGGTAACGGTTATGCAGTCGTTCGTTTCCTTCCTGCACCAGAAGGGGAAGATATTCCCTGGGCAAAGATGTATTCTCATGCATTCCAAGGTCCTGGTGGATGGTATATTGAAAATTCCTTGACCACAACTGGTGGTAAGGATCCTGTATCAGAGCACAATCGTGAACTCTGGAACAGTGGTAATGAATCTGATAAGGATGTTGTTCGTAGACAGAAGCGTAAGCTTTCTTACTATAGTAACATCTATGTTGTTAAAGATCCTACCAATCCTCAGAATGAGGGTGGAGTATTTCTCTTCAAGTTTGGTAAGAAGATCTTTGACAAGGTTATGGAAGCAATGCAACCAGAGTTTGAGGATGAAACTCCAATTAATCCTTTTGACTTCTGGCAAGGTGCAAACTTCAAGTTGAAGATTGTTAAGAAGGATGGATACTGGAACTATGATAAGTCAGAGTTCGATTCAGTAACACCACTCCTTGAAGATGAAGATGCTCTTGAAGCACTATGGAACAAAGAATATTCTTTGACTGCCATTACTGCTCCAGACCAATTTAAATCTTATGATGACTTAAAGAAACGTCTTGACTATGTTCTAGGTGCAAAACCTCCTACTCGCCGTGTATTCGACGAAGAATTGGAGGATGAGAGTGAAGGTCGTGGTACATTTACTCCAAACTTTGAGACTCGTAAGGCAGAAGAAAAAGTTACTACTGCTGTAAAGTCATCTAGTTCTGATGAAGATGATGCGTTAAGTTATTTTCAGAAACTTGCTGATGAATGATCAGTTAGGATAAAGTCTAATATTTTCTCCTACTTTAAGGGTTCCATCCACATACTGGGTGGAACCTTTTTTATATTCCATTATTTCTTCTAAGTCATTAAAGAGTACACTTAGATATTCTGGTTTGAGGATAAAGATGTTTCTTTTTTTATCTTGAATGTTGTCTTCATAAGTGAGATTAGTTACTGCTTCACTTATATTAGTAGCACTTACATTTGAACTTAATCCCTGATCATAATAAGTAACAGCAAAACCTACAGGAATGTGTAATCCTTTTTCAATTATTATTGCACCACTAGAATTTGTTACACCAGCACATTCATAGTGATGTACTTCTTGTAATTTTTCATCGGTTCCATACTTATCAATTAAGAAATTATAATAAGACTGCTCACTCATTGGCCATTCGGTTTGAATGTTGGTGATGTTATTTGCTAGAAGAATAACCCAATCTAATGTTGAATCCTCATAATATTTCTCAGCAACATTATCTGGTCTTTCATCTCCTTGTATTTGATATTTTGTAAAATAGCTTAAATCGCTAAAAATATCTTCTCTAAGTTTAGCTCTTTTAAAAAGATTCTTTACTTCAGAATAGTCATCAATTGTTTTATTTCCTGGAGATCTATCAACATAGAGGAAATATGGAATTTGACTAAAATATGGTTTAGACATTTTTTAATACCCCATGTTTTGTGAATCTAATTCAATATCATCATTGTAAATAGGTTCGATTTCAGCTAAGTTCATACTGACTTTATATGATGTCATTGAACCATCTCCATAGGTCATATAAGATCCGTCGGGAGTATAATCAACATTAAATCCTACCATCGCGCAAGGTTTAATTTTATTTAAGAAAGGATGTTCTGTTGTTCCTCTCATAAGATATTTAATTTTAAATACAGCAGGAACGTTTAAAAAGATGGCTGCTTTACGTCTTTTTGGTGCCATTGCTTTTTTGACAACCTTTATTATGGTTCTGATTGTTTTTGCTTCACGGTCATCTCTAGGAGTAAAGTTAAAATTATAACTAAACGTTCTAAGTTTAGGACCATTAAAGAGAACTTCGAGGTTAGGATTAACAATAACTCCTGCTCTTCCTAGTAAGTTTGCACCAACTGCTTGTCCTGCAAAATAAGCAGTTAAAAAATCTCTTATATTATTATTCTCTAACATTTGGTTGGCGGTGTCTCCGATATCTGAAACAAAAGTCGATGCTCTCTCTCCAAAGGTTCCTTCTCCTGCACCAATGGCGTTAGCAGCAATATTTCCAGCTGCTAATTGAAGTGGGTTAAGTGATTCTCCACCCCAATCAACTTGGTTTGATTCATTTATACCAGGCACCATTGGAAGGAACATGGTAGCTCCTACTACTCGTTCTCTTTGCTTATAACGTTGTTTAACGCTAGTGAGCTCACTAAATGAACTACCGCTACTGCTAAGTTGAGGAACATATTCGATAGGTACAAGTTTTATAAAATCAAAATCTCCCTGAGCATTATCTTGAGGATAAACCAGATGGGTTCCTGGTTTACCTGCCATTTCATCTTTTTGAGTGGCTAATTGCCTTGGTTTAAGTGAAAATCCGTTATTATTAACACTACTTTCAGGTGAAATTAAACTATTACTTGGGATTATCTTATTTACTGTATCTCTTGCAATTCTTTCTGCTTCTGCTTGTGATTTTCCATCATCTTTTTCTCGTTGTACTATTGCATTGTAGGTAGTTGTAGTACTCTGATCTCTAATGGTTCTTAGTCCTTCTTTGGAACTAAAGTATGCAACTTGAGATGTGGTACCGCTTCCATAATTACCAGTACTTCTTGCATTTACTACGTCTGGATCATCGTGTGGCACAAATGTATTAGGAGATCGCGAATCAACTGTTCCAATGAATCTATGTTTAGATAATCCTATACCCCATTGATCTTCATAAACAGAAGTAATACTGTAGGATTTTCCCTTATCATCTGTTTTTACTGTTGTGGTGGTATAAAACTCTCCCTTTGATTTTTGACCAGTTTTTGTTCCGGCTGTATCAGTATATTCTAAAGGCCAACGATTCTCGTTGCTTCCATATGATGACATTAGATTACGCTATAATCCTTGTTATCTATTTAGCAGTCCGTAGGAAATAGCCATACGGAATAGTTTTCATATATTCTATTTCATCTTCTTTTACTACATGTAACATTCCTGCTACTTCTTGCCATGTATAATTTCTATAGTCATTCCAGTGGAAGTTTACTCCTCTAAATCCCCATTTAAAGATATCAATACAGGCAATGAGAGGAAAGTTGTCAAAAGCAAGGTCTTTAGTTTTAGGTATGTATATGAAGGTATAATATTTGCCTACATCAGGAATAATTTCTGTTTCTTGGAAGATACTAATAATCTCCAACATAATATCTTGAGGATCATTGAGTCCTGCTATTTTCTCTTGAAGTTGTCCTACTCTATCATTAGGATTAAGAGTTTCATCTAAACCAAAAGTTTCTAGCTGTTGTCTTTCTAGTGCTCTATTTAAATCTCTATCTCTTCTTTGTTTGATAGTTTTCCTTGCCATTACCTAATTCCTAGTTCTTTTTCGGTGACGATTTTAAATTCAACTTTACGATCAGCACACCATTCTCTTGCTGCTTTCCATTTTGCTTGGTTAACCTCATAGGTTTTGCATTCATAGAGGTAGGATTTAGTCACTTTTTTTCGAGGTTTAGGTGGTCTGGTTTGTTTCTTGGGTTTAACTTCAATAACATAGGTTTTAATTTCACCTGTTTGTTCTTTTACTTTCATAATGAAGTCTGGAAAGTATCTACGAACTTTACCATCAGGAGCACGGTAGGGGATCCAAAACTCTTCACTTCCCCACTCTAGAACATTTTCATTCAGATCACACCATGAACAGAATTTTCTTTCCCAACTACTTCTACATATTATATTGCGATAATCACCATTATATTTCTTGGGATGGGTAGGTTTATACCGACTTTTTAAACTTTCTCCCATTATCTTGACTACATAATATATAAAGTAAAATTATTTATAGATGGCTGCTCCACGTCCAAATAGAATTGGAACATCTTTTCTAAAGACTAGAATTCTAAATGTTGCTCAAACTTCCGTCTATCAAGTGAAGTTGCAACCTACTGCTTCTGTTATTAATTTTTTAAGAGGTCCGAGTAGGCAGGTAGATTATAATTCTCAAGATGGACTTAACATAGAATTATTATGCAGAGAAACAAATCTTCCAGGACAATCTCTTGCTACACATGATCAATCAATAGATTATCCTGGTGTGACTGAAAAGATGGCCTATAGAAAGATATATGATGATAGAATTGATTTTACTTTCTATGTTGATAAAAGATATAAAGTAGTTGAATTTTTTGAAGGATGGATAGATTACTGTGCGGGTCAAGGAACTACTTATGGCACAGAGGACTATAAAAATAGAAGTGCTTATTATAGGATGAATTATCCTATTGATTATAAGACAGATGCTCTTTATATCACTAAATTTGAAAAGGATGCAAAGAATTCAATGATTTATAATTTTATTGGTGCTTTTCCTATTAGTATTGCTGCATCTCCTGTTACCTATGACAATTCTGATACTTTAAAGTGTACTGTATCTTTCTCCTTTATGCGTTATTTGAGGAGAAGAAGTGGAACTGCTCTTGATAAGAAAGGATTTGTATATCAATACTTAGAAGGTGAGAAGAGTTGGAGATATGTTGCACCGAGATCATTCAGTTGGATTGGAGGAACACCTTTAACGTGGGATGATATTTGGGGTGGGAATGATGATAATAATGAAGAGGATAAACCAGGAGATGAGGATTCATCGCAGAATTCGCAGAATGAAGAACCATCGTGGAATTATGGAGATATTTGGAGGGGATTAACATCACAAGGTATGTCTCCTCTAGGCTAGATTATCGTTAGTATTTCTAGCTAAATAACCATACTGAAATCTTTGTAAGATATTATGCCTTTACCAACCATTGCGACTCCCACGTATGAACTTGAGTTGCCATCTTCGGGGAAGAAGATAAAATATAGACCCTTTTTAGTTAAAGAAGAAAAACTTTTAGTTCTTGCTCTTGAGAGTGAGAGTAATAAAGAAATATCTACTGCCATTAAAGCAGTATTAAAGAGTTGTATTCAGACAAGAGGAGTTAAAGTAGAACAACTTCCTACTTTTGACATTGAATATCTATTTCTTAATATTCGTGGTAAGTCTGTTGGGGAAGAGATTGAAGTTAATCTTATTTGTCCTGATGATGAAGCGACTAGCGTCACTGTTACTGTTGATGTTGATGAGATTAAAGTAGAGAAGAAAGAAGGACATACCTCTCAAATTAAATTGGACAAGAATTTGATGATGGAAATGAAGTATCCATCTTTAGATCAATTTATTAAGAATAACTTTGATTTTGCTGGAGAACCTGGCATTGATGAATCATTTGAGTTGATTGCTGCTTGTATTGATAAAATTTATAATGAGGAAGAGGTATGGACTACTTCTGATTGTACCAAGAAGGAAATTGTTAATTTCTTAGAGCAGATGAATAGTAAGCAGTTTAAAGAAATTGAAAAATTCTTTACAACGATGCCAAAGCTTTCTCATGAGGTTGAGATTGTTAATCCAAAGACTAAAGTAAAGAGTACTGTTGTAATTGAGGGGCTATCCAGTTTTTTCGGATAGCTCTAGTCCACATGGATCTAGAGAATTACTATAAAATCAATTTCGCTTTGATGCAGTATCATAAATATAGCTTAACAGAGATTGAAAATATGATGCCTTGGGAACGAGACATCTATGTGGGTCTTCTCCAACAACATCTTGAAGAAGAAAAACTCAAACAGCAACAACAATCATCTTAATGGCAGTAGCAGCTCCTAGTCCAGTAAAAATACTTTCCGATCTTGGATATGAAGTCTGGGAGATAGAGAATAATGCAGATATGCGGAGTGCCTTAATAGAAGCTATTAATACTCTTATTCTTACAAATCCTAGTGATGGTAGAATTCCAATATTACAGGACGCAGTAAGAAATATACAAAAATCTAAATTTCAAACTAGAAAGGTTAGTGTTAATAAGTTGATGAACCGAAAGGTAACTTCAACTCAAAAGGTAGCACCTCAGAAACTTTTACCTGCTGTAATAGAAGAAGGTGGAGAGAAAGATCAGACTATTATTACATCTAATCTTGCAGAGAGACTGAATAATATTCAAGAGGCATTAAAAAGTCTTAGTAGATCATTTAGACAACAGTTACGGTTAGATAAGAATCTGGCTGAAGTAGATGCAAGGAATGCCAAAGAAGCAGATAAGTTAGAAAAAGAAAAGCAACTAGAGACAAAGAAGAAAACTAGATTGGGTGGATTGGGATTTGCAAAATTATCCAAACCAGCTACTGGATTTTTTGATACCCTTCTTAATTTCTTTAAGAACGTTTTTATAGGATCCATTCTTGTTGGAATGCTTGATTGGATGAAGGATAATAAGCCGAAAATTGAGGAATTTAGTGAATTTTTTAATAAGAACGCTCCATTGATTATTGGTGGGATAGCGGCTCTTACTGCAGCAAGTCTAATAACTCCTATATTGGGATTGGGTAAGGTTTTATTGTGGGGTGGAGGTTTATTAGTTGGTACTCTGGCATTTTTTGGTAGAAGGATAGGAGGATTATGGAGGGGTCTTAGAGGTTTAGGAGGTCCTAAGCCAAATTTACGATTAGGTGGACCAAGCCGAGGTATTACACGAGGAAATTGGTTTACACGAGGATTAAGTAGGATGAATCCTTTGAGAAAACCAGCAACTGTTACTACAGGAGGGAATTGGTTAAGCAGATTTTTAAGTAAAGTGAAGCCTTCAAAAGTTACGGGAGTAAAACCAGGTGGAATAAAGCCAGGTGGTATTCCGGTCTTAGGAACTTTATTTGGTTTATTTGATTTTGGAATGAGAAAAGCAGAAGGACAGACTAATGTTCAAGCAGCATCTGGTGCAGGAAGTGGTTGGGTAGGAGGACTTGCTGGTGCAGCTTTAGCGGCAACACTTTTCCCTGAACCTGCTAGTAGTGCTGCAGGACTAATAACCCTTGGTGTTCTTGGTACTCTTGGATATAATGTGGGTGGTATGATTAGTGATCAAGTAACTGGGGTTAATGGTGATATTAAACAGTCTTTTAGTAAAGCACAAGTTTCTCCTTCTGCCACTACTCCTCCTCCTATAACTTCTCCTACTGGAACAGGAAATATTCAGGTTTTGGATGTGAGAACAGGAGGGCAACAAGCACCTGTAGTAAGTGGGGGAAATCAAGGAGGAGGAGAGAAGGTTCCATCATTCTCTTCTTCAGATCCTAATAATCTAACTACTGTGACGGTTAGATCAATTTATGGATTGGTGAATTAAAATGGCATTAGGTTTACTTGGAGGTGCGTTATCGGTAGCATCAAAAGCATTTAAAGCAAAAAAAGTACAATCTGGTGCTAAGATGGCATCGGCCATTGTTAAAAGAGAACCTCAAAAAGATGCAATAGCAAAGGAACAACCTAAGGTTAAGACTAAGGTAGTTTCTGTTTCTAGTCTGATGAACGTTAAGTCTTTGGAATCCCGGGACATAAAACAGTCAAAAAAATCTTCTGGTGTTGAGTCTGTTGATATTGTACTGAATAATATTGATAATACTTTGGCAGGTTTAATAGGAACTCTTAAATCTAGTTCTCAATTATATAAAAAGGAAATTAGACGCAAGAATAGAAGGAAGGAACGGGCAAAAAGATCTGAGAAAGAAAAATCTTTAGAAAATAAAAAACCTATGAGGTTTGGAAGAGTTCCTGTTCCATTTAGGAGTGCATTTAATAGTATAAAAAACTTTTTTAGTAATATAATAATAGGATCTTTAGTAGTTCTTCTTCTTGATAATCTTAATAGAATAATTAAGGCGGTGAAGGAGACCTATAATAAACTAAAGCAAGTTGTGACGAAAGTGGGAGAATTCTTACAACCCGTATGGAAGGCACTTAAATGGATTTGGCCAGGGAATAGTCCTTCTGGTCTTGAGATGGTTCGTTCTATTTTAGGAAATAAGAATACGCAAGACTTAATGGATCCTACCAAGATAAAGGAAGTTGAGGATGTATATAAGCAGATTGAAGATCAGACAAAAGTATTACAAGGGTCATTTAAAGATATAGAAAAAGATACTAATGATGCTAGAATTGAAGAAGGTGAACCCCCAATTTCTATGAATGATGTTCCTCCACCCCCTCCTATTGTACAACAGGAGACATATAATATTCCTCAGATGGTACAACTTCTTAAATCTCAGGGAGCAACTGATAATGAGGCAATAAGATTGGCTGCTATTGGGGTATTGGAATCTAGTGGAAATCCTAAAGCGCGGAACACTTCATATCCAGATAATTCTTATGGGTTATTTCAAATTAATATGCTTGATGAACCAGGATATAAGTTAGGTGAGGAAAGACGTGAGAAATATAATATTCAGAATAATGATTTATTGGATCCTGCTACAAATGCTAGAATTGCTTTAGATATTCTTAGAACTCAAGGAAGGAGGGCATGGTCTACTGATAGTGAGGTAACTCCTGCTCAATTGGAGATGGGAGAAAAGACTATTAATCGTTTAAACAATACTAGAATTAATATGGGAGATCAATCATCACTAAAGAATCTTTCAGAGAAAATATCATCTTTGAAAACTCTACCATCGTATTCTATGGGAGGAAATAATACTATTATTGCAATGGATAGTGGTTCTCAGTCTTCTCCTACACAAAGTTCTGGAGATTCTAGTCCTATGGTAATTCCTCTTATTCCTTCTAGGAAACAAGTGATGTTAAATAATTATGAATATAGAGTTAATAGTGCTCTCTGGAAGATAGGTTAATGGCAAATACAGGAGATAAGTCCACACGGGCTGGAGAGATTGGAGTATTTCAAGTTTTTGAATCTAAGGAAGGTACCAAGAGATTTGCTGATCTATCTTTGGGATGTGTAGAACTTTCCTATTATGAAGATATCCTTTCTAATAGTGTATCTGCTTCTGCTGTAATTGTTGAAAGTGGTTTAAGTGATGCTGCAGTTGGGAAAGGATTTTTAGGAATTCTTGACAATCTTCCTGTTGTTGGAGGAGAGTCGGTTAATTTGGTTTTTAGGGATAATAAAAATAATCCAACAACTTTGAAATTTTTAGGAGCTAAGAGAGGGAATGGTAATGAGTTCTATGTGAATAGAGTAAGACAAGTAAATCCTGGAACTCAGAGAGATATTTATTACTTGGATTTATGTACCAGAGAATTTATTTCTAATGAGCAAGCACGGGTTGTGAAGAGATATGATGGAACTATTGGAGAGAATGTATTAAAGATACTTAAAGGAAAGTTAAGTGGGGATGGTGGGATAATAACTCCTAAAGGAGTTGAGATTGATCCTACCGCAAAACCTTATAATTTTATTGGCAATGATAGAAAACCTTTTTATGTTTGCACTTGGTTAGCAGCTAAGTCGATTCCTGTATTATCGGTTGATGGTAAAGATGCTATAGGAGGAGCAGCAGGATATTTCTTTTATGAAACTTATGATGGGTTTAAATTCAAAGCTATAGATGTTCTTAATGGTCAAGCACCAAAGAAAAAGTTTATTTTTACAAATACGACGGGTCTTCCTCAAGGATATGATGCAAAAATTTTAGATGTGAATGTTGAAAGGGATATTGATCTTCAACAAAATTTGACAATGGGTGCATATGCTAATCGCACACTCTTCTTTGATTACGTTAGTATGAATTATAAAGTAAGAGATTATACATTAACAGAGAATCAGAAAGATAAAGTTAATAATGCTGGTAAAAAATCTTTTGGGGATGGTGTGTCGCCTGCGATTAAAGATGCTCCTTCTCGAATAATGAATAAAGTATTGGATATTGGAACTTTGCCTTCAGGGATAACTGCGGATGACCAATTAGAAAAGTGGAAGGAAGATCCTACCAAATCTACTTTTGCTTCTGCAGAGACGGTAGCACAATCTGCAATGAGATATAATCAAATGTTTACAATTAAAATAAACATTACAATTGCAGGTGATTTTAGTTTAAGAGCAGGTGATATGATTTTTTGTGAGTTTCCTGAATTGACGGTGGCTCAGAATAAACTACCTAATAAACAAACAGGTGGTAATTATCTTATAGCAAGTGTATGTCATCGTTTGACACCAGAGGATTGTTATACTAGTCTAACTTTAGTACGTGATAGTTTTGGTAAAAAACCTCCAGCTATAAGAACGGGTAGTTCTAGTTCTAGTTCTACTTCTAGTTCTGGATTAAGTAGTCGGGAAAGGACATTTGCTAGAAGGTCTTCAAGTGCATCTGCACAGGCAAATACCAATAGATTTGGTCAGAATGTAAAGACTTCTCCGAATGCTGCTCCTACAGACTGGGCGGCTAGAAGGAGAGCTCGACGGGGCTCTTCCTAAATATCAAAGTAAGGGACTAATTTTATGTCAGAAATTAAGCACGATTTAGATCACGAAGTCTATATTGACCCAAAAGATAATAAAGAACATATTAATCATGGTATGTTGGAATATTCTAAGGAAGATTTAGAATCTTCTCATGCTTATTATGATGAGTATCATAAGAATGAAGAGATAGATCCTAGTGATGCAAAGATTAATGATTATCATACGAGACATCAGGATCAACATCTTGAGGTTTATTGTGACGATCATCCCGATGCGTTTGAATGTAGAGTATACGACGAATAATGATAGAAACTGAGGTATTCCAAAAGAATTTTGTAGGTAGAGATGGGTTTATCTGGTGGATAGGCCAGATTGCTAGTGACTCTTGGACTAGGAATGCGCCAGGATCGAGTGCTACTGGCAGAGACCTACAAGAGCAGCGTGGATTTGATTATCGATATCAAGTTCGTATTATGGGATATCATACTGCGGATAAAGATGAGTTGCCTGATGATCAACTTCCATGGGCAACTATCGTATATCCAGTTACTGCTGGTGGAGGAGCTAGAGGATTTCTTGCTAGTCCTAACCTTAAACAAGGAAACTTTGTTTATGGATTTTTTATGGATGGTGATGATGCCCAACAACCTGTTATTTTAGGTATATTAGGATTTAATCAATATCAGGAGGTGTTAAAGGGTGTTTCACCTGTTGGATTTGCTCCTTTTAGTGGATTTAGTAATCCTTTATTAAATACCGCACCCACTTTTTCATTATCTAAAGCAACTCAGGACAAGTTGGGAATTTTTGGTGGAGAAGCGTCTAAGAGTCGGGAGGTTACAGGTGCTGCGGGAGATGCTACAACTCAGAGTGTTGCTAATAATAAAGAAAAAAGGGATGGAGAAAAAGAGAAGGAATTAGATTCTAATTGTGATGAGTCTGCAACTGGAGTACAAAAAGCAATTAGGGAATTAATTAAAGATATTGAGGATGCAAAAGAAAGTTTAAATGAGGTTAATGATTCTTTAACAGTATTCCAAGAAGACGTTGAAGAAACTCAGAAATGGATTCAGAAGAAGATAAAGAAAACGGCGAAAAAAATAGTTAAGTGGATTAAAAAGAAGATTAAAGCAATATTTAAATGGATAACAAATAAAATAAAAAAGGCAACAGACCCTGTTCTTGCCACTCAACCACCTGATAAGAAGACTGATGCTAAGACTGGAATTGAAAAAGCATTAGAATTGTTGAAATGTGCTTTTGATAAAATTATTGATCATCTTTTAGATATTGTAATACGGGGATTACAGGAAGCACTCGTACGATGGGTTAATGTTCCTCTTTGTGCTGCTGAGAATATTTTAGCTGCTATTCTTGGTAAATTGATGGGATTGATTAATGCTATAGTTAATTCGATAAGTGGTGTTATTAATAATGTAATGGGATTGGTTGATGATGCAATTGATATTGCTGATGACTTAATTGGATTTCTTGATGCACTTTTATCTATATTTGAACTTTGTGATGAGGAAAAACCAGCATGTCCTAGAATAACGGATTGGAGTATATGGGATGGTTCTTCTACTCTGGATAATCCTTTTGATATGGCAGGTTTTATTGATAAGGTAAAGGGGTTTGCATCGGGAGTAAGTGATGTAGTTGATCCAGATAATTTTGATTTTGATTTTGATTTCAGTGATGTATTTGATACATCTATGTGTGATACAGGTCCTGAGTTGTGTGGACCACCTCAAGTGATTATTTGGGGTGGATCTGGTAGTGGTGCTGCAGGTAATGCTATTGTAAGTGCAATAGGAAATATTATTGGAGTTGAGGTTATTAATGCAGGAACAGGATATGCAGAAGATCCTCCTTATATTAGATTCGCAGATAATTGTGGGAATGGAAATGGTGCAACTGGCACTGCTGTAACAGGACCTGTTTCTCCAACAGATTTAAAACCATATAGAGCGAAGAGACAGAATATTAATAAAAAACCTCCTACCTCACTTGATGATTGGGAACTGTTAACTATACCTATTGAAGGATTACCTTTATGGCATCCTTCAGTAACATATTATGGTGAAAGAAGAATATCAACACCTGAAATTGAATATTTGCCTAGTGAAGAGAATGCGAATCTCAAGAAATTATATGAAAGTCCAGTAGAAGTGAAAGATGCGGAGGGAAATGTTGTACTTAAAACTGCTGCAGAGAATGGATATCAGGCTTCTATGAGTGTGGGTGTAGCTACTTTTTCTGATACTATTATTCCTGCTGATGTTGTTGCTTATAGTCCTAATTGGGTTGCTGATGATAATGGCGATTATGTGGGAGTAACAGGAGTTACTATCCGTGATACTGGGTATGGATATTTACCTGTTTTTGATGGTTCTCAGGGTGGTGATGGCAGAATTTGGGCTCCGGCTAATAATTCTACATTAGAGAGTTCAGATGGAATATGGTCTCCTCCATATTCTCCTGGTTCTTTAATTCCTGTTTTGAAGGGAGATACAGTTTGTACTCCTGTGGGTTCTGTTACAGAATTAAATGGGGTGGATGGTAAAGTTACGGAATTATTGGGTGGTTGTAATGTGATGCCTACTGATGGAGTGGTAGCAGCACCGGAAGGAACTGGTGTATCCCGTGAATCAGAGAATGTTTATCCTGTTGTTCTTTATATTTGTGAGGCTACCATTATTAATCCTGGTTTTGGATATCAGGAAGGGGATAAAGTAATTATTCAACCTGATAATGGGGCTGAAATTACTCCTAAGTTTGGAAATTTTGGTAATCTTATTTCTCTTGAGGTTATATCGGGAGGAGAAGGATTCCAGGATATGCCTATAGCTTATATTGAAAGTGAAAGTGGAATCAATGCAGAGATTTCTTTAAGATTGTGTATAGATAGAATAGGTGATGACGCTGCTAAGGAACCAGGTGTTCAAGATAAAGTTGTTTCCGTTGTTGATTGTGTTGGTAAAATATAATGTCAGTAGGAATTAAGACTAATCCAAATTATCAGTGTGTGGCATCCACTGCTGATGGACAGATACTTCTCGGTGAAGTTAATGAAGATAATGTTACATCTGGCATTACTTTAAGAGTAGGTAAAACAACTAGTCCTGTTCCTCATTATATTCAGATGGATAAGGATGGGGATGCTTTAACAAAAGGTAGGAAAGGGACTATATGTAGATCTCCTGGTGCTTTTCAGGTTAAAGCAGGGGATATGTGTGGTGATGGAATACCAGGAGTTTATATTGATTCTGGAAATGGAGATCTTATTCTTAGATCAGATGGTCGTGTAAGAATTCTCGCGGAAAATATTGATTTAATTGCTAGTGGAGCTGATGAAGCTAATGGAATCGTTCAAATTAATGCAAATTCAAAAGTATTGATAGGATCTGATGATGTTCATATTGATTCTGGTAATCTTACAAAGATATTTTCAGATAAAACAACTGAAGTGATTGGAAATTCAATTTTAAATTTGTTTGGTTCATCTATTGAGCAACTAGATGCCACCGCAGGATTCAAGGGTTCAACCGGATTCTTACCTGCTCCCTGGACTCCAAGGGAAATGCGGGAAGCCATAAATTCATTAAGGAGGATTGTTTCATAATGGCTAAGTTTTCGGACGTTTATGTAGGAAAACAACTTTATTGCGGAACTTCTTTTCCCGATGCTAAAGGACCTACAGCACTCGGACTTGGAGCAGCAAGTATTAATGGATCTGCTTATATTGCAGGACCAGCTATTGTAGGCAATTCACTTACTTTTATAGGTCCTGAAGCTAGTTTGATGGTTTCTAGATGTTTGAATCCACATGCTCTTGCGTTAGTACCTTCTATTTTTAAGGTTTCTAGTCGATTTAATGTACCTACTCCTCTTGATGTAGTTATTGGTGACCTTGAAGGACCTGTGGGTGTTATTATGAACGCTCAAATGATTAATGCGACTTGTTTGACAACTACTACTTTTATTTGTCCTAAAACTACATGGGTAGGTGCGGTTAGTTATGTTGGATTAAAGACTAAGGCCGGAAAAGAGATTCAAACAGGATTTAAATCTCTTTTTGGGAAGAAGACTCACTATGGTGGAAAGGCAACATATGGAAAGGATACTACTGCTGGACTAAAAGTTGATGCAGGAAAAACTGTTGCTCCTATGCAGACTGCTCCGGTTCATGTTGGGACTGCTACTGGAAATAAGAAATTTGATATTAAACACCCTAATAAAGAAGGGTGGAGACTTTCTCATGTATGTGTAGAAGGTCCTACCTCTGATGTTTATATTAGGGGTAAATTGGATGGGGATCATGTTATTGATATACCATCCTATTGGCAAGGACTGGTGGATTATGATACAATTACTGTAAATCTTACACCATTTGGTAGAAGTGATACTTCTTTGCATGTAAAAGAGATTACGGAAGATAAAATAATAATTTCTTCAGATCATTTGACGCAAGTGAAATGTTTTTACCATGTTTATGCAGAAAGGATTGATGTTGAGAAGAATATTCCAGAATATGAAGGAGAAACCCCAGCAGATTACCCAGGAGATGTTAATCAATCTTCAATTGCTGGTTATCATTATGATGTTAGGGAGGATTAAATCATGGGATTAAATGATGACATTAAAGATAAATTAAAGGATGAAACTGATGGTATAGTATGGTTAGGAGACCAGATTGTTCTTCTTGATGCAGAAAAAGAACAATGGGATGCTGCTATTGATAAGGTAGATAGACCATTAGTGGTAGATATTGATGCAGTAAATCAGACTTTGGCTGATGTTGAGTCGGCAATGGAAGATAGAATATCAGTAGGTTGCAGAACAGATATGTTCTGGAGAGTTTTAGATGTAAGTGGATCTCCGGCTGATAGTTGGGATGTTGTTTGTACTAAGATATCTTTGAATGGATATGATGCTATAGGTTCTTCTGGTTTAGGCACATGTTTGGCATGGTTAGTTCCTGATGGGAATAATTCATCAGGCATTCAATCATTTCCTCTTATAGATTTAAGGACTCCTAAGATTGGGGTAACAACTGATAATTTACATGGACTCAAATATTATAATGAACCTTACACTAGAGATGTAGGTGATACAACAGTAGGGCAGTTTATTGGAACGGTGAATACTAGTTCAACTACTCTTACAATAATGGAACCCTATTCAGATAATTTGTGGGCTGATTTTGAGGTGGGTGATTTAATAACTTGTGAAAAAGATGGAGTAATAAGTGGTGGGAGTGTTAAAATTACTGGATTTGGAT
>VTLG01004129.1_pt1 | contig 36001 bp, 31 predicted proteins | sample 4694571 | NCBI WGS metagenome assembly VTLG01 (sample SAMN12604809, study PRJNA352737) | marine metagenome | biome: ENVO:00000447; feature: ENVO:00000209|ENVO:00000569|ENVO:01000036; material: ENVO:00002151; isolation source: viral sequences binned using virsorter ...
TTTACTGGTTATAGCTGATCCCGCTGCGCCGTTTAGACCGTACCAGTTTTTTGATACAGATGCGCTTATGTTGCCCAGTTTATCTTTGTAAAGCGGTCTATACCTTATTTTAAAAGTTAGCTCTGACCCCACGGTTTGACCTAGTTCTTCGGTTGGCCAAATAGCTTTTGTTACCGCCAATATGGGATCGCTATTAGACAAGGCGAAAGGGAGACCGAGGCCACCAAAAAGCTGATTTGTGGTTTCACCAGCTATGGGTGTATGGCTGTTTTCTACTTTTGTGTATGAAAGGGCCGGTATCTTGATGTGGATTTTTATTTTATCTAAATCGTTATTTATGAATCTATATACCTTAGAATAATAATAAAACGGATTATCATCATCATCGTTAATATCTGGACCCCTAAGCCTTTCGTTGATTACTCTACTCTTCTGTAGAGCTAAATTTTCAGAAGCGTTTAAAAAGTTATCCCCATCCCTAATTCCTGAAGGGGTACCATTAGCTATTGATACCTCGCATGATTGAAAATTGTAAAGCCCGTTTTGATTGACCACGGGCGTATCGTTTAAATAAATAGACCTTAAAAATGACTCTGGATTTTGATCATTAAAGGATTGAAAGCTTCCCGTCTCCCAACCGATTTGCCCCTCGGCATCAGTGGTTCCGCTGGGTATCCATTCACCACTAACGATTCCTTCGATTTCGCCTTCGGATATTAAGTCTAACGTATTGACAATGCTTCTTGTGGTTAAATACCCCGTTTCTCCTGCGTGTGGGTGTCCTGCAGTAAATACGCCAGACACAACGCCCTCTCCGGTATGATCAATAACTACGATATTTTGACTACCAAAAGTTTCGTACAAGGCAGCATTGGTACCTGATTGATCAATTCCGTAAGATTGTCCGCCAGAGGCGGATACGGTATTGGTTACGAATCTGTTTAATTCATCTGCCATATTATCTGACTCTTCCCGCCTCTCTGACTAAGACTTTCTTAACGCCGTAAGAGCTCATTACGACTTGACTTCCAACAATTAATCTTCCGTACCCTATTGGTACTGGCCCGCCCTCGTTAAGAACATTAACTGGTCCATTGAATAAATATGAATTAGCTAATTGAGTGGGATCAGAACTGGGGTTTTGTATTTGTCTTTGCTCTGGCATTTCGGGCGGCTTTGACAAAAGATTGCTTATGCCTTGAGCAATTAGCATTATACCAACCATTGCAGCCATGGAGCTAGTCGCAGTTATAAGTGATGCAGCGCCTAGGGCTATACCTAAAAGACCAATGAATGCCCCTTGTAAGACCGGTACAATTTCTATAGAATCTATTTCATGCCTGTTTAGTACAAGATCGTTATTGTTTACATCATCTGATGTGGCTAGGGATTCTCCATCTACTATGACTTCGTACCTACTGTATGCATTTTCTCTTTGCAGAAAAAATTTTTTAATGCCGTCAGCGCTCTGGACATTTATCGCATGCAGCGCCTCGGACACGCTTGACACTTTTAATTCCCAAGCGTTTCGACCAACCGCTTCTGCTAACTTGCCGTGTAGTTTTATCTTTGTCATTTAGCTATTGTATTCTATAAATTTATTATTAAGCATTGAAAATAGAATCAGTGGGACTCCATGACTTTTACTTATAGCTTTATCGCAGGGGGAGAATTTTCCTATTTTATCGTTTGGGTGAGAATGATAATAGGCCTTAATGTCTCCAATTGATTGAGCTTTTAAATAGTCTTTACCACTTATTTCAAATGAAAGTTGCTTATCGGCTGATACATTGTCACAATTTATACATATCGACTTATGGTTTTGCTCGACAATGATACCGCAGCACTCATTAGGATATTCATCCAGCGCGTGCCACCTTATATCATTTTGTATTTCTTGTGATAGGTATTGCATTATTGTACCACCATTTTTGTATTGGTTCCGGGGAAGCCACCGAACGGTAGAAATTTGTTAGCCGCTGTGTTGCTTGAGCTTGGAGTGGATCCATTTTTAGCAGCACCCGAGTTACCCCACCTTAATTTGCAGCCGGTTAGTGATTTTGAGCACCTGTCCGCTTCCCAGTAGTTAGTGTTAGGTGGAGGGCCGGTTTGTGCTGGCACAGCAGCTTTGGCGATGTAGTAGTATCTTATATCGTTTCTAACTACATATACTATGTCTCCTGAGCTATAGCCTCCCACTTTGTTAAAATTATATTCCGTCGGCGTTGTTTCTGATACGGCGTAAGGGTCGTAGCCTGCAACTTTTGTCGATAGTAACTCATCGTCTTCGTTCGCTATGGGTGGGGCATAATCTGGCAAGTGGCCCGTGGCTCCGTGAGCGTCCACGCTTCCAGCAGTTTTAAATTCGTAACAGCACCCTTCCCCTCTATAAGTCCAAGGGCACCTATTGGCTAAGCAAAGTCTTGATGGAAGCTGAAACGTCTCCATGTCGATCACCGAAGCTAATTCAAATTGCATTGACGCTTTATCCTCTGCCACCTTTCTCTCTACAAAGTATATTTCTCTGGGAAATTCTGGGTTGGAGCTAGTGGTGTGTTGGCCAACGCCACTAATTGACGTATTGGTTGAGTCCAGAAACTTTACATAGGTTCTGAGTCTGGTAACTTTGGCTCCGATTAGATTATTTAATTCTAGGATAGCCTTCTTAAGTGAAGCAAAGTGATTGTTGTCTTCGAGACTTTGGATAGCCTTTATTGATGTAAAAGTAATTGTCGGTCTGGGTAGCGAGCCAGTTGAAGACATCTCGAATCCATCTGTTATAATCGGAATGGGGTGGTAGGCATCCCCCTTGAAGTAGATCACTGTTTGGTTTAATACTTCTATATTGTGAAATCTCAACACGGACTCGGACAAGGCCTCCGTACCTAGATCGCGGACAGCGTCTAGTTCTGAGGCGTCTATTTCGTATAAAGTAACTACGCTAGAAGACTCTAGTGATATCGCTTCCTTGGCAATATTTCTAGCGTTCTCCTTGGCGTCACTACCTTTTGTTATCTTTGATGCCATAATTAGTTAAGGTTAGGTCCGCCCCCTATTTCTTGAAATTGACACTGTAGATTATAGTTGTCAGCGAATACGAATGTACTACTATAATTTGAACATACAAACTTTTTAATTATGGAGTACGGTGCGGGGCATTTAAAATAAAACGCTCCGAATCCACCACGCTCTTTTAAGAAGTGGATTATTGATGAGGCTTCATTTTCGGTTCTGCCCTCGAAAGATAAATTTAAGTTTAATAAATCATTATTTATTCCGTCTTTAAGTCTTTGTGCGTATCCGTCTCCAAATTGTATTGTTTGAGTTTTTGGTTGATGGGATACTTGAAAATTGTATGACGGAGTCCAAAAGAAATATGGTTGCGTAGACGTAACGCTGTCTATCGTTACTGATATATTTCCCTTCCAATATGCGGAAGTGGTAGACGGTGTGTTGCCAGTGTTAGAGTCTTGGGATGAGTACCAATACCTTGTTGATACGGAAGCGTCTTGTGCTATATCAAATTTGCTATAGGCCGTTCCTGACCCATATGGATTTACATTATAAATTGATCCCATAATTCCTTATACCTTTCTCTCTTATTTACACTATAATAGTGTAATTACTAGTAGAATTTAAGGTTAAAATGGTGACTTACAGTCAAAGGGACGCGAGGTTAAGGGTAAATAGCGCAGATTTATTTTGTAGTTCTGTGTCTATGAAGTTTGACGCTTCTTTAACTCCTGTTTATACAACTAATTCCAAGAGTTCCTTTGACTTCGCCACGTCCAAAGCGAGCGAGGGAAAGTTAGATATTACTTACTTTTTAACTGGTTCGGACCCATTAGTTGACAATATGGTTAGTGAAAGGACACCCATAGCCCTTAACTTCAACGGCTTGTCTGTTAATTCTGGGTACTTAACCTCTTACGCCTTTGATGCTAACCCCTTCTCTGCTGTCGAAATCAAGGCTTCTTTTACTTTTTATGAAAAAATTAATGGCACCTTTACTGAAGATACGATGACGCTGACTGATTTATCACCATTAAGTGTATCTGATATGACTTTGGATAATGGTACTATAGTTGATGAAAGTAAAATTAAAAATATTAATTACTCATATCAATCCACTATTTCTCCTTCGTACGTTATTGAGGAAGATTTCAACAACGCGGGAGCTAATATAGGTGGCGTAGTTTCTAAGGATAAAAAGATACAAGCGGACTTTGCTCTTTATGATTATGATTTATCGTTACCAGTAAGCGGACAGAAGGAGGTATTTAATTTTAATTTTAAAGATAAAAATGGGCAATCCTTGCAGACTTATTCAGTTAATGGCTTTATAAACAACAAAAGCATCGGAGCTAGGACGCAAGATATTATCTCATCTAACTACTCCATTGTGCAAGCTAACTTGGGCGGTGGGGATCCGGTGGTTCATCCCGTTTCTCCGATTACCGCTTCGGTGGGCACACAACTAACTATCAGTGGAACTAACTTTGTGAATGTAGAGAGCGTATTGCTGGGCGAATTTCCTTTGAATATTGTCTCTACGGCTAGCACTACTGGCATAGTTGTTGAAGCACCCAACGATGTGTTAAACGATTATAGTGCTCCAATAACCGTTATAACACAAGGTGGGCAATCTTCAAGTACTAATACTTTTACTTCTACTGGTGGTACTACCTCGTTTTAACCTTTTTAAGTCTTTCAATTAGCTCAAAGGTTTTTAGCTTGGGTATGTCATCTAGGCTAGAGATATCGTCAAAACCTTCTGATGACAGCTTGGTTTTAATCTTTTCTAACGTAACGCCTTTTTCATTCATAACTGCTTGAAGCATGCTACGAGGGTCCATTGAGGTATCCGACATCTGAGATGATCCGTTTGTGCTAACTGGCGGTGCGTCCGCTCCACCCAACTCTTCTTTACCTACAATGTTGATTTTTAGAAAGTTACGTACGCAACGAACAAAGGCTCGATTCTCTGCGATGGGTCCGAGAAAGTTTCTAGCGAAACTATTAGTGTTGTGCGGGGAAGCATCTCCAATGGCGGAGAATACAACGACTTCGCCTTCCGTTTCATAATTCGGTTTCCAGCTAATCGTGCAGGTCGCAACAACATAATCCGAACTCGGAGATACTACATCATATTTAACATCTGTGTATCCTCGAATTTGCGCGAGCTCTTTAATGCCCCCCAGCAAAATGATTAATTGGTAGTCTTTTAGTTTGGTTACGTCTGTTTCACTTGTACGGTCTTTATTAGGAACTAAGTGTTCCGGCTTCACCATTTTGCGCCAATCAATAAGTCCGTCGTCTGTAAAGACGTAATCGACGCCATTGATAAGCCCGTCTTCGTTACGGTCGATTTTCTTCATAAAATAAGTATATTAGACTTCCGGCTTGAGGTCAAGAAGTCTTTTCTAGAATCATCATGTTGCTTAAGCCTCGCCAAAAAACTTCCTCGTCAATGACTGGCTTTGGCTCGCTAATAATTGTGCTGATCTCTCGATTACCGTGAGAGTCTAGAAGGAGGTTATCGTAAAATTTTGTACCTTTTACTATCAGACTTGAGCTTTTGTAATGAATATTACTTTTATTCTTTATCTTTTTCTCTACGTCACTCTTATCGCCATACGGTATCTCGAGAATCGGAGGGTAGTCTAGGTAATCCAGCTTAAATTTATTAAGGTCGTCTCCAGTGAGTCTGGAGGCTAAGTGGTAAACCACACCCAAGGAGCGTAGTGCATCATAGAACTGCGACTCCTCCTCTGATAACTTACCCTCTACAAAGTAAATTAATTCTGTTATTCTACTTTTGTATTTTTCTATTAATTTTGTGTCTATTGGTTTATTAGTTACGAGGGAACAGCTGGAAATAGTTAACTGCTTCTCTAGAGCGGAAAGGTTGTAGTGTAAATCCATTCTGACTATGACTGAATCAATCATGAAGTCTTGATAGTTTAACAGGTATGATTCGGGGATTAACTCCACTTTCCTATTGGTGTACTCTTTACCTATGTATAAAGTTTTGTATGGGTACTCGTATTTTAAATTAATTAATTCACAAATTTCTTTTGCAATTCGCTCTGGCTTGATGGTGTTTATTGCTTTGGGGTCTTTTTCGTCGTCGGAATAGCTGGGCAGACCATTAACTCTGGATACATCAATAATCTTTTTGTTCTCTTCGTCTCCCCAGTACGGCCCTGTATTTTCCACTGGAAAATTACTGTGTATGGCAAGCAGCTTCTTGTTGTAGCTCGACGCTATTTGTGTTCCTATGCTGTCTGTGCCCACGAAGGCTTCACACCTTTTAATTAAAAAAGCTAGCTGGGCATAGTCGGGTAAGGTTTGAACTATAACATTATTTGGGTTAAGGTTCGCTACTTCCCCGAGTAGTAAGATTTTGTATTTTGTATCCCTAAAAAGACTTATTAAAATATTTAAAGTTTCTGTCCAGTATTTGTAGTTTTTAGATTTTGAGTCGGTATAGGGGTGTACGATGATGTATTTTTCATCTTCATTGATTGACAGCGGTATAAATTTTTCATAAATGTACGGCTTGTCTATCTTAAGGCCCGTGTTTAAGGCGAATGACTCTAATACGTGCATGCTAGGACTGTAGTAAGTTGGAGGTTAGCTTGTATAAGATTAAGGACGCTACATTACATACTGGTAAAAGTAATAGTTCGTCAGTAACTACAAACGTTAGCGCTGCCGATAGCCAAACAGAAAAACATAGTGGGCAAGTGATAAGCCTAACAAAGAAGCTATCTTTATACTCCAGTAAATAACCGTGGTAATCTAGGGTAACCCTTGTATTTAGCATTTCTTCGTATTCACTTATACCGAAAAATTTAGCACCACCAATTAGCTTGGCGTACTCTAAAAAGGCATTACTGTTAAACCACACTAGCATCACTAATGTAATTAACGTCGTTAAAAATATAATATCAAATAACATCATTAATAAAAGTTACTACGTCTCTGTAGGTGGCATCCACTTGTTTTAGCCCTCTTGGTGGACAGAATAATTTAATGCCGAATTCTTGAGATAAGCTTAGGGAGGATATGTCTCTTTGATAAATTTCCCCGAATACAAGCTCTTTGATTCCATAAGAGGAAATTACCCTAAGGCACTCGTTGCAAGGAATGTGCGTGCAAGCAAGAAGATTGCACTCTCCGGGCGTAACGTATCTTAAGGCGTTTACCTCTGCATGGATAACCCTTAGTCTCCTTTGGTCTCTATTAGACCAGTCGATATCAATTCCGGGAGGTGCCCCGTTGTAACCCAAACTGGCCACGCTGTTATCGTGACGCAGCACGCAGGCCCCGACCTTTAAAAACGGATCTTCACTGCGCTCGGAAGATACTGTAGCTAGCTTTAGCGCGTACTCACGCCACGACATTCTTTTTTCTGTATCGCTCATTAAGCGCGCTTGTATACGTTTTGAGGTCTTCCAAAGGAAGTTTTTAGGGTTCCAGTTTTGACCAAGTTGCCGTTCTGGAGTTCTGTTCTCATTTTCTTTCTTAACGAAGAGGACGAGAGGGTATTTTTTTCATTTAAATTATCAAACGTGAACTCTCCTTCTGGCCACTCCACTTTAAGCCTTGGCCGACCCCTGCGCTTCATCACGCTGGGCTCTTTAACTGTTGGTTCAGTAATACTCGGTTGGGTAGTGACGTTGGTTGGTTGTTCTGAATTGTCGGTATTATATTCCATAACTATATGGTAACACAGTTCTACTTAATGGCAAGTTTTTTATGCATTTATTTTCAATGCGTGCTATAATATACTGTATGACGATTCTAGAAGCATCCGGGTACCTTTATAACTGGTTCCGAGAAAACGATTCCTTTTCAATTGAGAAAGATTTTATAAAAGTTATTACGATAACCGAAGAGCCTGATCGAGATAAGGTCGCCTTTACTTGTGCGTTAAAAAAAATGGAAGAGATGGGCATGATCAAAGAGGGCTTTAGTCCTGACGATCACAGACAGTACTGGGTGCTAAATAAATCTTTTCTAAGTTATGAACAAAGCGTAACCGTATCGCCCGATTTAGCAATAACAATATCCGATATTATAAATAAATTTTGTGAAAATATGGGTAACACAATGGATGTATGTGACCCAGCAAATGTAGAAGAAAAAGACATAAAAAATTTAATTTATATTTGTAATATTTTAGTGGCAGAAAAAAAAGATATTGACAATAATTCGGAGATCTAGTACCTTCATTCAAAAGGTGAAATTCCTTTTAAGCTCGCTGAGAGTAAACAGTGGAGTTTTCCCGAGATGAGATTTCCCGAATCAGGGCTTTTGGCAGAAGTCTATACTCAAGGGTATGCCTAGGATTTTATACGTCCTAAAAAAACTAGTGGGTAGTTCCCGCTGCAATGCCCCGGCGTGTTGTGGTTGACCATTGTAATGAGTTTTTAAGCACAGTTTCTCACCCTATATGGGAGATGGTTCTCGAAAGAGTTGCGTATATGTCTTGAATGTCCCATCAATTAAATCACTGGGTCTAAGAAAAATGTTTCTCATATACTAACGCAAGACCCTCCTAGTGGGGGTTTTGTGTCCTATGTTCTAGAAAAATGTAATTCCCATATAAAAACGCTTGACTTTTTGCTTGAAATACTTTACATTAAATTCACGATGAATTTACGTATGCCAATTGGGATTAGTGGAGTTGCTGGCGCGGGCAAAGATTTATTTTTTTCTTTACTTTGTAAGCATATGAGCGTTAGGCGATTTGCTTTAGCTGACCAACTTAAATATGATTGTAATCAATGGTGTTATGATCAATATGATATTGAACCTATAAACTGTAGCCGAGAGGAAAAGGAGCAGATTAGGGAGTTTTTAGTTTTTCACGGAGTGTTTAAACGCAGGCTTACCAACGGTAGGTATTGGGTAGATAAGTTAACCCCAAAGGTAAAGCAGTTCTTAATTAACGCTCAGACTGACGACATCCCAGTAATCACAGATATTCGTTATCAAGAATACGAAAAGGATGAAGTCTACTGGTTGAAGAACGAGTTAGAGGGCGTACTGGTTCACATTTCTCAGTACGTAAATAAAGATGGAAAGCGCATCTGGAAGGGTCCAGCTAACTCTGAAGAGGAGCGTCAGGACCCAATTTTAAAGAACCACGCCGACTTCTCTATCGAGTGGGAAAAAATAAAATGTGACAATCCGGAAGAAAGCGAGTATCTTAATCAAAAGGTGGAGGAATTCGCCATTTGGTACAATGAGAAAATCGGTAACAAGTAATGAAGAAGACTTAAAGTTAATTAAATTAATTAAAAATAAGAAATGTAATGCTAGTTTTAAACGCCTCGAAGAAAAGCACTCTAATTTATTTTATTCAATTTGCAACAAGTACAAAAACAAGGTAGACCTAGAAGAAGTTTACAAAGATAAGAGCTTCGTTATCTTTAGGTCAGTTTGTTCATTTAACCCCACAAGAGGAGCTAAGTTTTCCACTTGGCTTGGTAATTACTCTAGATATCACTGCTTAAATTTCATAAAAAATAATTTTAAATACCTAAACTCTAACGAAGAAACAATCACCCACTTCTTCAACAACAAGTCGCTAGATGATTATGACGCAAATAAAGATCATAAAACAGACTTAGAGCATGCGTTTGCAATATTAAAAAAGATGAACGATAAGAGGATAGCTAAAATATTTGAGCTAAGATATTTACACACTGGAGAAAAACTTACGTGGAAGCAGATCGCCAAAAAATTCGACCTAACTCCACAGACTATAATTAACCTGCATGCCAAGGGCAGAAGAACACTTAAAAATAAAATGAAGAAAATTTCTTGACACGTCGCCGGATAACTGGTATCGTTTTGACAGTATGAGTGATACACAAAAAAATAGTGAATGGTCTGAGCGCGAAATCGGAGCTTTCTGGAAGCGCGAAGGCAGAAACCAAAAGTACCTAACAGGTAAAATTAAAAACGATGATGGCTCTGAGCAGCAAGTCGTAGTCTTTTCAAACAAGAATAAGACTAAGGACAACCAGCCAGACTTTCGCGTTTACAAGTCTGAACCGCGTGAGCAGGCATCCGCCACGGAATCTAACGATACCGCAACTGAAGCGCAAGAAGACCTTTTGTAAAAATGAGTTTGGTTTTTAACTGCCCCCTCAATTCAGTCTCCTTCGGTCAAGTGTCAACCGCTTTACTGAGGGAGGCTTACGAGAGGGAGATGGATTTCTTAATTGCCAAGATTGGCGATAAATTAGATCTATCTAGCCAGCAAACTGAGCCCGAATTCTTCAAGAAACTCGAGCAATCAGCTAGAGATTTTTCTGTCAAGTTTGACAGGTCAGATTCGTGCTTTAAACTATGGCACCTAAACGGAGCTATAGGCTGGCTGGCGGATAACCAAACCTTAATGACGTTTTACGAACTAGACGATCCAACAGATCTAGAAATAAACATAGTTAAAAACTGTAGAAAGGTAATATTTACCTCAGAGTTTACTCGAGACCTATTTAATTCCAAGGGGCTCGACACGAAGTACGTCCCTTTATTCTTTGACAAGCATAACTTTAAAAAAATAAAGCGCGAAGAGTACGATGATAATAGAATCGTGTTTAATCTCTGCGGGAAGTTTGAATTTAGAAAACACCACTCGAAGATAATTTCAGCTTGGGTAAAGAAGTATGGCAACAATAAAAAGTACCTATTACAGTGTGCCGTATACAACCCGTTTTTTGACAAAAACGCAAATGCAGAGTGTGTTAGCTCTTCGCTAAACTACCAAAGGTACTACAACACTACTTTCCTTAGTCATTTACCAAAAAATCAAGACTACAACAAATTTCTAAACTCCTCAGATATTATTATTGGAATGTCTGGTGGTGAAGGATGGGGGCTACCAGAGTTTCATTCTCTGGCTCTTGGCAAGCATGCTGTACTGCTAAACGCTCACGCTTATAAATCTTGGGCCAACGAAAGCAATGCGGTACTAGTTGAACCTTCATCGAAAGTAGACTGTGTAGACGGAAAGTTTTTTCATAAGGGCCAAGAGTACAATCAAGGTCAAATTTTTGACTGGAAGGAGGACGACTTCATAGACGCCTGCGAAGAAGCAATAAAGAGAGTTGAGGCAAACAGAGAAAATGCGGAAGGCTTAAAGCTTCAGGATGAATTTACAGTAGGAAGAACTTTAGACGGAATACTTGATGTAGTCAATCAGTAGTTATGCCTGTATACATATTCAAACACCCAACCCTCGGAACAATTATAGAGGAAGTACAAAAAATGTCAGACGCACACGTGTACGTTGACGCAGACGGTACAGAGTGGGAGAGAGTATGGACGACACCATCAACCTCTATTGGTCTAAACTCAGACGCAGATAACTCAAAGCAGTTTGTAGACAAAACGCATGGGTGGAGCGTAGGAGACATGTGGGACTACTCAAAAGAATTGAGTGAGAAGAGAAGTGATAAGCGCGGTTATGATCACGTTAAAGACGCTCACGACAAAAAGCGCCAGCAAAAAATAGATGAAAAAAAGCGATCGAACCAAAAGAAAAGTATCGACTGATACACTACATAACTTTTTTTAGATTTTCTTTCGCCATATAAACTTTTTTTCTTTCTTTTTGCTTGGATAAGTTGTAAAGTAATATACAGAAACGGGTTATTAAGAATGAGTGAAGTTGTCCACGTAAAAAAACGAAACGGTCGGTTAGAAAATCTAGACATTAATAAAATTAATTTATGCGCCTCAAGAGCGTGTGAAGACTTAGATGATGTATCAGCAAGTGAGGTAGTTTTAGATGCTCAGGTTCAGTTCTACGACAAAATTACCACCAAAGAAATAGACCAAGCGCTAATTATGTCAGCGCGAACCAAGATCGAGAAAGAGCCCAACTATGCGCACGTAGCGTCAAGGTTGCTACTTGGCAATATCCACAAAGAGGTATTCAGAGAGAGTAGGGATAAAGACGGCTTTGAGCATCAATATAAATTAAGCTTTATTCGCAACATCAAAAAGCTAGTGAAGCAAGGAATCCTCCGAAAAGAGCTACTGGCTTTTGATTTAAATAAGCTGTCGGAGGCCTTAGTGCTGGACAGAGATTATAAATTTAAATATCTCGGACTACAGATACTTTTCGATCGATACTTCCATCACATCGACGGAGTGAGAATGGAAGCACCTCAGTCTTTCTGGATGAGGGTAGCAATGGGGCTAGCCCTAAATGAAGAAAACAAAGAAGAAAAAGCAATCGAGTTCTACCACGCGATTTCCTCATTTAGAATCTGCCCATCTACTCCAACATTATTTAATAGTGGATCTGTGCGTTCTCAATTAAGCTCTTGCTATCTTAATACTTTTGATGATTCTATCGACGGAATCTTTGAGGGGGCATGGCAAGAGGCCAGAAAGTCTAAGTTCGCAGGCGGGCTAGGCTTTGACGTTACAAACTTTAGATCCTCCGGATCTTATATTAAAGGAACCAACGGAACCTCTAGTGGGCTTGTTCCTTGGCTTAAAATTTACAATGATCTTCTTGTTGCGGTGAACCAAGGGGGTAAGCGACCCGGTGCGGGATGCGCCTACCTCGAGCCTTGGCACCTAGACATTGAAGATTTTCTTGATTTAAAAAAGAACACGGGTGACGAACGTCGCCGTTGTCACGATTTAAATACAGCCAACTGGCTGCCCGATTTATTTCTTCGTAGAGTTCAAGAAGATGGAGACTGGTATCTGTTTAGCCCGTCAGACGTCCGTGATCTCCACGAGCTCTACGGAGAAAACTTTGATAAAGCATACGTTAAGTATTGCAAAAAAGCAGATAAAGGAACAATAACTAACTTTAAAGTTATTAAAGCCAAAGATCTTTGGAAAAAAATGCTTAGAGCGCTGTTCGAAACTGGACACCCATGGATTACCTTTAAAGATAACTCTAATCTGCGGTACTCAAACTACCATCAAGGTACAATTCATAGCTCGAACTTGTGCACAGAAATCTTTTTGCACACGAAACCCTCAAGGTACAAGCAGGGATTAAAAACAGAAGTAGGAGAGACTGCTGTCTGTAACCTTAGTTCTATAAACTTAAAACAGCACCTCAAAGATAACGGCAAGATAGATTACGCAAAGTTATCTAAAAGCATCGCTATCCAAATGCGAATGCTTGATAATGTTATTGACCTTAACTTCTATCCCACCAAGGAAGCAGAAAAAGCTAACATGAGTCATCGTCCAGTTGGGGCGGGCACAATGGGCTGGGCAGACGTCTTTCATTCTTACGGGATCGACTTTTCCTCCAACGAAGCCGTAAGATTTTCTGACGAGCTTTATGAATTTATTTCTTATAATTGTATCCTAAATTCAAGTAAAATAGCTAAAGAAAAGGGTACTTACAACACCTACCAAGGTTCCCTGTGGGATCAAGGCTTAATGCCTATTGACACCTACAAGAATCTAATGAAATATTTAGACCAAAAGCCAATTAACCATCGTGATAAAAAATACGCACCAAAATGTGATTGGAAGATTGTTCGTGAACATATTGCTAGCCACGGTATGCGCAACTCTAATACTATGGCTATTGCTCCTACTGCTACTATATCCTATATTCAAGGTTGCTCTCCTTCTGTGGAGCCTGATTTCTCGACTTTATTTGTATATGAAAATAAAAGTGGAAATCTTTTTATTACGAATGAATGGTTTGTAAAAGAATGCAAATCCCTTGGTATCTGGAATCCAACCTTAGTCGAGCTACTTAAATCTGTTAACGGTGATGTCAGCAGGCTGAACGGAGACTTACCCAGTGACCTCAAGGAAAGGTACCGCACCGCATTCGATCACGATCAATTTAAGCTAGTAGAAGCTGCGGCGGCAAAGCAGAAATGGATTGACATGGGGCAGAGCTTGAATTTATTTAACAATAAGAGCTCGCTAAAGTATCTTAATGATCTTTATATTCACGCCCGCAACTGCGGATTGAAAAGCACATACTATTTAAGGAATAAATCAGCCAGTGAAATCGAAAAGTCGACAAAAACTAAAGAAGATGGTACAGTTAATACTGGGGGCGCAGATACTGATAATGATAGCCTATCTGGCGTCAAAGCTTGTAGCATCTTAGACCCCGACTGTGAAAGTTGTCAATAATATGAAAGACTTTAAATTAACATTAAACGAAGAAAAAGAGCTCATCTCCTCAATGGGTGAAGACATTAGCGAGATAAGCATGTGCTTACAAATTTATCAAGATTTAGTAAGGCTAGATTCAACGCACGAGGAAGACCAATTAATTAAAAGCATGCTAGAGCAAATTTTATCACAGGAATACGGCAGCTTATCTGCAATTCCCGTTCCAAATTACTACAAATCTAAAGATGAGCAATAAGACTAAAACTGGACTACTACTAGGTGAAGACGTAGCTGGAGTAAATCAAATTTTACCCCACAAGCACAAGCTAGCTTGGGACCTTTTTCTGAAAGGGGTCGCCAACAACTGGTCCCCCGCAGAGATTAATATGTCGGAGGATGTTAATCAATGGAAATCGGAAGTTCTAACTGATGACGAAAAATTATTAGTTAAAAGATGCTTGGGATTCTTTGCTGGTTCGGAATCTTTAGTTGCCAACAATTTACTGCTAACCGTTAACAGGTTCATCACAGATCCTGAGTGTCGTCAGTATATTTTAAGGCAAGCCTATGAAGAGTCACTTCACAACTGGACGGTAGTGACTTGCTGTGACTCTTACTCGCTTAAAGTTAAAGAAGTTTACGAGGCGTACTTAAATATCCCAAGCATTAAATCTAAAGATGATTTCTTAATGCAGATAACGACCGATGTTAACCGTCAAGGCTTTTCGACAAAAACCATTGAAGGCAAAAGAGAATTTTTGCGCAACCTCATTTCATACTACATTGTGTGCGAAGGAACATTTTTCTTCAGTGGTTTCGCAATGCTACTAGCGCTTGGTAGGCAAAATAAACTACCCGGTCTCTCTGATCAGATCAGGTACACCCTCAGAGATGAGAGCTTACACATTCAGTTTGGTACTTACTTAATAAACACGATTAAAGAGCAATACCCATCGGTGTGGACAAAAAAATTCGAGGAAGAGACAGTAGAGCATATTAAAAAAGCTGTAGAGCTTGAAGTACAATACGCTCACGATGTACTCCCAAGGGGTATATTGGGACTAAACGCTGATATGTTTGTTGATTATATGCAATATATTGGCAATCGACGCCTCGAGGGAATTGGCATCGACTTCCGGTTTGATAGCGACAATAACCCGTTTCCGTGGTTATCTGAAGTTGTCGATACGGGAGCGATGACCAATTTCTTTGAAAGAAAGGTTAAGGATTATCAGAGCTCAGGTATGCTAGAAGACGACTTTTAATATGAGAAAAATAATTATCACGGGCATTTTGGGTCAAGACGGTGCTAACATGGCCGAGTACCTTTTGCGAGACAAGTCTAATCATGTCTACGGCATGATGAGGAGAGTCGCCAACCCAAACTACGATAATATATCGAAGTTTAAGAAAAATAAAAACTTCAAATTGGTAGTGGGAGACTTAACTGATGAGGTAAGCATCAACGAACTGGTAAAAGATATTAAACCAGATTACTTTGTTAATTTTGCAGCGAACAGTTTTGTCGGAGTTAGCTGGAAGATGCCGGCGCACGTATTTGACGTAAACGCAGTTGGTGTTGTTAGATGTCTTGAGGCAATTAGAAACTTTGCTCCAGACTGTAGATTTTACAGCGCGGGCAGTAGCGAAGAGTTCGGAGATGTAGACTACTCCCCGCAAGATATGAAGCATCCAATGAAGCCTAGAAGCCCCTACGGAGCCTCTAAGTGCGCGGCCCACCATATAGTTAAAGTCTACCGCGAGTCTTACGACATGTACGCAGTGCATGGACTTTTATTCAATCACGAAGGTACCAAGCGGGGTGAGGAGTTTGTAACTAGAAAAATTACAATGGGCGTAGCCAAGCTATCTCATCAGATTAGGCAGCAACAATGCTGGAGCGACAGGCATGATCAGCCCAAAAAACACACACCTATTGAACTAGGAAATTTAGACGCAAAAAGAGACTGGAGTGACAGCGAGGACTTCGTTAAAGGGATTTGGTTAATGTTAAACCAAAACGACCCTAAAGACTATTTACTAGCCAGTGGAGAAATGCACTCAATTAGGGAGTTTGTAGAAAAAGCATTTGAGGCCGCAGACCTAAAAGGCCACTGGGAAGGTGAAGGCTTAGACGAGAAATACGTCAAAAACGCCGGACCCCACAAATACACACTAGTTAAAATTAACCCAAAGTTTCATAGACCAGCCGAGGTAGAGCAACTAATGGGTGACCCAACCGAAGCTATTGAAGAATTAGGCTGGACCCCAGAGGGGAACTTTGATACACTTGTAGAAAAGATGGTGAAGCATGATATTAAAAACAAACAAAGAAAAGAGTCTTACAGACTACCATAGGTTAATCGTCAGTCAGTTCTGTGAGTTTGAGAAAGGTACTTATGGAGCCAAGCTGAATCAAGCGATAAAGGCTTACGCTGTTAACCCAGACCCAGAGTTTTGGGATTGGATGTTTATTAACTGCAATTTCAAAGTGCAGTGTCCATCATACTTTACCAGCGCTGAGGGGCTTGAGTTACTGCAGCGCAAAAAGAAACTAATGAAGATGAACCACAAAGAAGACTTGACTTCAGTGGAGATGTATGGTAAATTAGGTACAGATAAAAAAATTAATAAAAAGAAAAACCTTTTGGACTTTATAAGAGATGGCAAAAAAGAAAGCTAGTAGCGGACCAGCCATATCTCCTCAACAACAAATCCAAGCGTACCTTGAGCAAAACAAGGGCGATCACTATAACTTTGAAGAAGAAAGAACTTATAGTGTTTCTAGTGGAAGCTTGTTGCTTGACATCGAGATGGGCGGAGGAATCAAACCGGGAATCATACGCGCTTCAGGAGTATCTGAGGGCGGAAAGACTTCTTGCGCTCTTGCGTTTGCTCGTAATTTCCAAAAGATGGATAACGCAATGGTTATCTATATCAAATCAGAAGGTAGGCTTTCTGCCGAAATGATAGAAAGGTCAGGAGTAGACACAGATGAAAGTAAATGGTTCGTGTTTAAATGTAATGTTTATGAAACTGTTATTGATTTCATGCGGCAGATGGTTAAGGACAATCCCTCTGACACAAGATACATGTTTATTATTGATTCTATGGACGCTCTCGTTCCTAAGGGTGATTTAGAAAAAGGCGCGGATGAAGCGATTAAAGTTGCTGGGGGATCCCTACTAAGCTCAGACTTTTTGAAGCGAATGGCGTTAGGTCTAGCTACTAGAGGCCACATCTGCTATATGATTTCACAGGTTAGAACTAAAGTACAAATTAACCCGTACGAGAAAACTGACCCGCGTCTGACAAATGCATCCGGAGGCAACGCTATGCTGCACTACAGTGATTGGATTCTTGAGTTTCAACAAAGATGGAACAAGGATTTAATCACAACGCAACCAAGCGGTAAAGGAGATCAACTCGGCCACTGGTGCAGAATAATTTTCCGCAAGTCTACCAATGAAAAAACTGGCGTAGAAGTGCGTTATCCGATTAGATACGGAGCACAGTCAGGTAAAAGCGTTTGGGTTGAGTATGAAGTTGTAGACATGCTCCTAGCTTGGGACATGGCCAAAGCGAAAGGCGCTTGGGTTACTATTTCAGATGAGCTAATAGAAGAGGTACAGAAAGAAGCTGGTCTAGAACTTAAAAAGCAACATCAAGGCATGGATAACCTCCGTAAATATTTTGAAGAAAACAAAGATATAGGTAAGTTTTTGTTTAATAAATTTAGAGATGTCTTGAAAAAAGCTTGATTTAGTGTATATTATATATGTAGACTCTGGCGTTAAATAGAGTAAAAATAGGTGGGATCAAACACTCCCACTTCGTCAGGGTCTTTGATTTTTCTTCCTCTTTGTGCTAGATTTAGTGCGTGAGACTCTACAACATCAAAGGAAAGCTTCAGTCAAAATTAGTTGGTAAGTACTTAATTGATTGGAACAAGAAGTCTCGCTCTAAAATTCAATTCAAGGTAAAGCAATTCCTAAAGCATTATTGGGAAAACCACGTAGTTTACGAAGAGTTTCCGGTTTACGGTTCCCGCATGAAGGTGGACATATTAAATGCCACTAAGAAAATCGCCGTAGAAGTCAACGGCCGGCAGCATTCTAATTTTAATTCTTTTTTTCACAATAACTCTAGAGCCACCTACTTAGCCTCGATCAAAAGGGATGTTGAAAAGAGAGAATGGCTAGAGAAAAACGGGTATACCTTGATAGAAATAGAAGAGAATGAAGTAAATGAATTATCTGAAGAATTTATTGTAAAAAACGGAATAAAATTATTATAATTAGTGGGGAAATGTTAGAGTAAATGCCAAATTGCGCATCAAAATGTACGTATATAATACAGGCTTATTACAACTGTACTAAGGCTGGCTGGATCACCTATACTGCTACCCAAATGGGCTCAGGCGCCGGTGGCTACTATGAGAACTTGGGTGACGAGGGCGAATCATCGTATCCAGACACTTGGAACACCGCAACGCATCAAGGTAGATTAAAAGATAGCAGGGGAACCGGCAGGCACGCGATTTATACTACCTGCCCCGGAACCAAATGTTTGGCTTCAGGTACCAATACGTGGGTTTGTGATGAAGATAACAACTTTAATACTGGTGGAGCCTTCAAAGCTTCTGGCTCATGGATCGGTCGCCCAGTCTTGCAATCAGGTGGTTCAGATGAAACGACTGAAGCCAACGATTACATTGTTCCTTATGTTATTTACTATTTAAAAGAGCCGGATGGGGCTGATCTATCAAGCACTTTCTGTGAATCTTCCGACGGAGAGACCAACTGTGAATGTCCCGATTCTGCGAACGAGAATCCGTACAGTGGAGGTACGAGTCATTGGTCTGGCGGTAGCCTAACTAACAAATCACGCTGGTCACTGGCCGAAGAAATAGACGCAGATGGTACTTATGCTCCTTCAAATATATCCGACCCTAGCACCACTCCTTGCTGCACAACACAAACGGCCACAGCTAGCGCAACGGGCTCTCCCACGGCAACAGAATCTCCCACTGCAACAGCTTCGGCTACCGCATCGCCCACTGTATTAACGCTTACAGCTTCCGCTTCGTCGACGGCGACAGCCTCACTAACATTTTCACCTTCCGCTTCGCCGACAGCCTCCTCTTCAGCGACAGGTTCCCCTTCGGCGACGGCTACGCCCACGGCTTCAGATTTGTGTTGTATGGAAGACCCACCAAACGGCACCGAGTGGTGGACTGCAAAAACTTATACTGGTTCTCCATCCACCGGTCCTTGGCCTGATGATGAAGCGGTCGTTAGATACATAGATCCTGCGGACGAGAAAGAAAAAGGCTACAGATTTATTGATCAAAGCTCAAGGATTCAATATAATTCTAATCAAATTAGATTAGACCAAGACCCAAAAACTTCAGCTTATTGGGTTGAATGTATTTTATGCAACGGTACAACCACGCCAACAGAGTCACCGACCGGTAGTCCAACTTCATCTGCATCCCCGACTGCCTCAGCGTCATTAACTATCTCTGAATCGCCCTCTATGACCGCTAGCGATAGCCCCACGGCATCAGCCAGCGCCACAGAGGTAATATCAGAAACTGAATCTCCGACCGCTAGCCCTACGGCATCAGTCAGTACCACAGAGGTAGGTTCAGGAACTGAATCCCCTACTGCTACAGCTTCCGCTAGTGCTACAGAGATAATATCAGAAACTGAATCTCCCACTGCTAGCCCCACGGTATCAGCCAGCGCCACAGAGGTAATATCAGAAACTGAATCTCCCACCGCTAGCGCTAGCCCCACGGCTACCGTATCAGTGACGGCTACGGGATCTTTAGATACAGTACTATTATACGCCACGAACACTTCTCGACACGGTGAGGAAGACGATTTAGACCTTTGCCAAAGCAGTGCCACACTTCAAATCTCATACAATTTTGCGAACCTAGCTGGTATGACGGGATCAATTAATCCTACAGATTTAGTCGGGAAAACTTTATACACAGATGTCACAAATAACACTACTTCAGTCAATAACTTTGATGGGGTTATTTACGGATTAGGACGATCTGGCTGGTTTTATATATATTCAATCTCCAGTAGCGAAGGCGGATCGTACTCAGCGGGCGCTGTCCCAAGCGGCGCAGACTCAGATTATATTTGTTACGTTAATAGCTCTTCTGTTGTTACTGAAGTACATCAATGCAGTGACGCAGAAAGTCCAACAGCATCACCCACAGCCACATCTTTTGTTGATTATGTTCAAATAATAGGTTGGAGTTACGATAGCGGTGACGGAGGAGCAATAGCTTCGAAGCATGACGCCTGTGTTGCGCGCGAAAGAAATGAGGTAAGCGCAATAAGCACCTACAATGGGGGCATCATCTACCTGCAGCAGATTCCCGGTACCAGTACGCCACTAAATAAATTTTTGTACGATCAGGTGCGACTCATTAACACTGCAGATAACTTAGCCCTTAATGATGGCTGGTATCCACTTGTGGTCTCTTATGTTGATGGTAATTTCACTACCTACGGTTCCGTTAGTATTATAAAGTATGATGCTAGCTCCCAGAAGTTTACTGAAATAGTTGACTGCGCAGATGTAACAAGCTCAACAGCTTCGCCAACGGAAATGCATAGTCAAACTGACTCTCCGACAGCCTCGCCAACGGAAGAGATAAGTAAAAGCGAAAGTCCGACAGCCTCAATTTCACTAAGTGCGTCCGAGTCTCCCACAGCATCGATTAGCCCAACAAATTCACCTTCGATGACGAACTCACCGTCGATGACTGCGTCCCCAACCGCGACAGAGTCACCAACTGCATCTGAGTCTCCCACGGAAAGCGCGACGGCTAGCCCAACTGCAACTGCATTCGTACTAAAAGGCCCGACGGAATCAGCTACGTCTACAGCCTTACATAGTGAGACTAATACAGCTAGCCCCACAGCTACGCTTTCGGCCACCGAACTAACGTTCACAGCAACAAGTACCCAATTCTTACCTTCCGTAGATCCTTACGTTATTGTATGTTTTGTAGACGTAGACAAAGCGAGCGATCCGATGTCGGCCGCTCCAGAAGAAATATGTGCCTTCAGGCTTAAGGCTATAGACGCTTCTGGTAACTTAAATGCTCGCTTACCCATATATTGCGTTGGCAATAACAGAGTGTTTAAATTTAAAAAACAAGGAGGAGACAGAGAAAGGTGCTGGATTACCGCAAAAAGCAGCATAGTAGGCCCAGCTTGCCCGCTAGTATTTTGGAACAATACGGTTATTCCTGATATGTACCCCCTAGCAAATGAGATGCAGTTTGTTGTGGACACAACTAAAGTCACAAATACGTTATCTTGGGAAGATATAAGCGGTACACTACAACAAATAAGCGACTCCAATCAAAGCCATAAGTGCATGCGAGTTATACGCACCCGAGGCGTATCAAGATTTCACCAAAATATCGCAGCGGGACTTAATGAGAATTCAGTCTCTTTTGATTTTTATAAATTTGCAGATCAATACACTAATGGCACATTATATGATGATGCAGATGCTGCATTAGCCGGTGTGGTTGACGGAGGCTGGAGCGGCTGCGGAGAGGACAATTCAGACCCCTGTTTCGGCAACCCCGAAGACTGCTTAAACACGCTAAGCTCGGCAGAAGTTCTTCTTTCTTTATCAATGAAAGGCGGGCGCGTAGATAAAACCTTAAACATAGGATCACAGGGAGAGTTTACAACCCAAGACGAAGCACTTTTTGAAGAGTTAAATCTTAGCGGCGAAGTTATTACTTTTAAATTAATCAATAATAGTAGCCTACGTACGTCAAAAGTCAAAACGTACGATTATAAATTTACAACCACTGTAGAGCTTGGAGCAAACCAGAACCCAGATACCGAGAGAACCGCAAGCGAACCAAGTGGTGACAAAATTGAAGACAGCATATACGATATAAAGTCTGCCGCAGATGGCGCGGTAACCAACCCCTGCACCAATGGCTCAGTATCCCTTGGTCAAGAGGGGGCCCTCAAAGGCGTCCTGTCGGGCTTTGAGAAGGATACTGGCGCGTGCATAAATGATCCAACCGGCGGAGCAGTGGGCGGGGTAGTATTGCAAGAGTCAGAGATATCCATAAACTCAAAAGTAGACCCAGATACCGCAAAGGGAGACCGGTATAACCTACTTCAAGATATGTTCAAAGATAACAAAGTATCTTGGCAGCTTAAATTAGGAAATATAGACGGGTGGGATCCTAAAGATCAAGATTATAAAACAATTTTCAACGGTAGCACGATCAAAGGAAGCTTTAAACCTCTGAATTATAACTACCGTATACATGTAAAAGATAATCAAGACCAAACAGGCGACCGAGCTATTACCCCGGGAGCTAACTCGGTTATAGATCTCGATTATTCATCCGTCGCTTTAGTAAATGAAGTAGGACACTGTAGGCCAGATTATAAAATATTTTTCGGCCTGAAAAACTACTCTATTGGTCAATTATTTCTTACTCAAAATTCAACATTAGGCGGTTCCTGCTCGGCAAAAAATTACTGCTGGGAGCTTGATATTTTAAAAATGGACGGCAGTACAATCAAAGAAAGTAATTGGGACACGTTCTCTGCCAATGAAAAATCGGTCTTATTCGGTAACCATCTTAGGAAGAGCGGAGATGAAGACTCAAGGTTTGACGAGAACATAGCTATTCACAATTTTGGCAACAATGCTTATCTTAATGGTAATTCATTTGTAAACGTGAATTTGTCATGGTTTGCTGGAGACACAGACAATATAGGTCACAGTCAGGTATCAACATTCAGCAATGGCGAAAAGATTGGCAAGGGTGCGACAATACCGGGTACTTACACCTTAACGGGTTACATTACTGCCGTTAACAAGGTCGCCGGCGAATACGAACAAGCAAAGAATACTGACATCAACTATATTAAGGATAATTACATCAAAATCAAACTTAGCTGGTTTGTCCCCAGTGACACAATTAGGTCCAGATATGCCCAATATACAGCATTGGGGTATATTTAATGAAGTGTAATTTATTGTAATGTCAGGAGTACAAAATTCAACGTCTTTAACAGTCTCAAAGGGGGATTCTTCTTGGCTGGTAACATTCCAGAAAAGAAAACAAACAGGACTGAAACTGTACTATGCAGTAGTTATTAAAGAGTTTGCCTCTAATGTTCCAGAAATTAGAGTTGCCAATAGTGCTCAAATCAACTTAATGCCCGAGCACTCTACGGTCGGCAATTCCATGAAAAGTCACAACAAGATCAGGAGGTGGACTCCCGGTGGAACCGCAAGTACCGGAGGACCCATCGATCTTAACAGTAACGCACAAGGCCAAGGCTGGTGGTTTACTGATCCCTTTCCTGCCAATCAAACTCAGCCATTTAATTGGAAACACTGGACCAAGGGAATTTCAACCACGGATAATAACTCTTGGATTTTCATGAGGTTAGAAATACGCACCTACAGAGAAGGTGACGCCGATGGACCAGATGAAAACACTAGAACGGATGCAGGAGATGAAATATACTCGCTCGAAGTTACCGGAGAAAACCCGAGTTACTTTAAGTTAACTAAAACTTGTCAGTACCCAGAGTCTTCATACACAGGTAATTATCATATCAAATCTGCTGGTCAAGGGGGACCCATTAACGAGCCCGCCTACCCCTCCGTCGATCCCGCATATGGTACATACAAAAACCCCGACGACAGGGGCCCAACCTCAGGAGGAAAATTTCAGAAACGAGAAGGGGACCCGGGTGCTACGGATTTCTTAGAGACTATGGAGTGTCAGGATGGAGGTTCGTGTTATTACATAGCTTATCTACCAAAACACGGATCCGCTAATTACGGTAAGCCCACAACTGGTCAGTATGTAACTTTAAATTTATCCCCGAAAGGAGCAAGCCCCCTAAATATACGTGAGTGCTACATGGTGGGCCCAGAGATATCTCACGCAGATTGGCTAGACAGCCACAACACAGCAGCAAAGCCTTGGTCGGGGCAAAATAACGCGGACGCTAAAGATTACTGTTACACAAAGCAGGAGGTAGCGGATTGTGCGCCACACGCTCAGCTTGTTGATACCACTGATGGGGACTGGAAAAATTTAATAAGTGATGACTTTACATACTTTATAAAACCGGGCACCTACCAACAAAAATCTAGCACTAGCTGTAGAGATTGTGTTAAACCAGAAAAATATCTAAGATTTAGTAAAGAAGCACAGACTTTTGGTAGGCTTTTGGGAATGGATCGATTTGCTGAAACTTACTACGGCGGCGTAATGGCTACCTTTAACAGTTGGGATCCAAACTCAGATGGTGATTACGACCCTGATGAGATCATGTTCACTCAGAGCGTTACCGCCGCTTTTGTTGACAAGCAAGAGCACACTTTAGCTGACGAGGGCGCAACTGGTAGTATATCAACTGGCAAGCTTGGTTTAGATATATCTCAAGCTAGCGTCGACGAAGGCAAAAGAGTATTCTTGGATCGAACCAACATTTTTGCGGAGTTTGGAATAACCAGAGCAACAGCTTTTAACGTTCTCAAAACCATGAAGGCCGCTTTGCTGGTCTCTGCCGGAGCAAATAACGAAGCAGATACATTGGGCGCCATGAATTACCCCGCGTACTCTCCCGGCGTATCGGGGGGCAATGGCGCTAATGAGATCCAACCCGGCGGACAGCTAAGAGAAAGAAACCCAGCTGATCCTGAAACAACCATACAAAATCACTTGGGCGGATCAGCAACACAGTGGACACAAAAACAATACGAACAATTTCAAATGTTCGTTGAAAAAGTAGTTAATACTTCTGCGTCGGGAACAATAGGTATAGACGTAAATGAAATATTCAGTATGACTACTACCCTTAGCTTCAGTAAAACTGAAGGCGCTTCGCTAAACGATGCCCTTGGACAGAAAAACTGGGAGTCCACGAGTATGAGTTTGACTGGAGGCATATCTCTTAAGGGTTTATTTGATTTCTGGGTAGCTCCGGTTGGAAACGAAGTGGCGGGCAGCGATGAAGAAAGAGCTTTTGATGATAACTTTACCATGAGTCTCAGTTTAGGTAGCGTTTCTACATCTAAAATGACAGTAAGACAGTGGAAACTAAACACTCTACAAGATGGAAGCGTAGAAATTGATAAAACGGTTTGGGATGAACACGTCGGCGAAACTTTCACAGAAAATACGATAGGTGAGCTCACCGGAATGTCAATGAATTATTCAGCCACTTTCTTTAACGGCTGGAACTTGAATATAAGTAGTGGCTTATCTGCTACGCCCGGCGAACCGATTAGTATTTCTGATGTGTTCGACGATGAGATAGTTAAAAATGCCACCGTTACTTTAAGCGGTAATCCAAAATCTAAACTAAGGTGGACAGCTTCTTATGATCAAAACGGAGTGGCGCTTGGCATTGCTGGTCAAGTAGCGCTCATTAAAAGCGTAGATAAAGCCGCGTCTGGAGAAGACGCTAATGATGGTAACGGTCTTCCACGCAGAGCGTCAGGAACGCTTGGTCCTAATTTAATAGAGACGGGCATGGATATGGATATGTTTTTTGACATTGGGGCCGTTGTTACCGACGGGCCCAACGGAAGAGAGTTTGGCGTTAAGCATAGTATTAGCGGTCAAATAGCTGGCTTTAATTACGCAATAAATACTCAAGACGGAAGTGGTTCTATAGGTAAAACTTGGCAGCCTAAATTTGCCCAATCTTGGAAAAGGTTCTTCAGGGGTGAGGATGAAACCATTAGTTTGGATTTTAGTTTTAGGGCTGAAAAGGGGCCGGTTACAAACCCTTATTTTGGAATTAACCTTGGCGCAGATTTCATGTTTAGAAAAACAGTGGCTGAGTTTACCGATGTGATGGGTAAATTACAGTGGTTTACTCATATCACAGCGGGCGTACGAGTGGGAGGACCGCCTAGTGCGCAACTGCAGAGTCAAGGTGTAAATATGGGATTTGCTGCTATATCGGGGATCACTTGGAACAATAATATATTAGAGTGGTGTGGCTTACCTTTCAACATTCACCCCGGTTTCTCTACTGTAGCTGCGGCGAGTTTCCACTTTGGTGGGTATACAAGAACAGTTCGAGACGCCAGAGGAATACAAGCGGATGGCATACCCACTAAAAGCAATTTTGTTTTCACTTTCCACGTGGGTGGGGTATCTTGGAAACTAGCCGGAGTAAATAATTTTAGAAAGCATGTGAAGAGAAAGCACGACTCTATCTTTTCATTTTTGGGGCTAGGAAGTTGCCCAGCGCTAAAAAACCTAGGCCCTAAAGAGGACGTTTGGGAATACCTAATCAGAGTAGCGCCGATAGCTTCAATTGATAAGCTGACAGAAGCATCAAGAAGATGTGCGGACAAAAGAGACAAGATCTGGAATGATAAATACCAAGATATAGTAAACTTAAACGTAAATAACTTCCAACAAGGAACAGCAGCAACACCCGGCGGGCAATACGCAGACAAAAGTCCCGCAAAGTGTGATTGTGGATCAAAGGTGTACAGGTCGTATTGTGCGGAAAGAGATGAGGACAACAGATCGATATGCACAGAGAGGAAGACGGTAAAAGTATCTAACATCTACGGTTTAAAAGCGGGCGATGACGACCCTTGGGATGATGGCGCTAAAACAGTAACTTTTACCAGTTCGGATCCCAAGAAGCAAAAAGGTCAAGAGCTATACAAATTCATATACCAAAACGGGATTGTCCCACCGAGAAGAGTACTTATAAACGGCGTAAACCAAGACAACCCTGCGTACTGGAAAGCAGATACGTGGCCATGTTTAGTTACTCACGCTCAAGCGACAGAGCTAGTTAATGAATGGATGAGGGTAAATCATGACCCTAATTGGGATAGGTGTGAATGTTTAAAAACAGAGTTTCACAAATTAACTCATGATAAATACTACGATTCACCTTGGGATAACCACTTCGGTTACGACATAGCAACATGGGAGCCAGAGCTTACAGGTAGCGGAGGAAACGGGGAAGACGAAATTAGAGGCTACATAACCATAGGCCTAGAGCAATTAGACAATTTGGTTCTAAATTGGTTCATGAAAGGTAAAGATCCTACCGGAGACGGTAATGCTAAAGAGTTTGCCGATGACCTTGAGAATTTATTTAATAGTGTTTTAGCTCAGGCAGGCTACGATTCGGGGGACATAAGTCGCATCGTTAAAGACGAAATCCAAGAGCATTGGAGACCGAGTGACTTCTGGGGTGGATGGACCTTCGGCGGCATTGTTAAAACCATTGTCAATACTCTTAAAGTTTGGGAGTGGGTAAATCTCTGTAAGTGGGCTGGGGACGCTTTACAAGCCCCCTTTAAATTGATTAGTAAAATAGGCGGTAGCAATTCTCACAATCCCCTGTACGCTGCCGCTAGCGTATGTGGTATGGGAGAAAACTTAAACACAGATGACTGTTATAATTACTATTTAAAGTTCGAGCACTACAGGGAAAAATATGCAAACATAATATCGCATTATTACGACGTAACGCAGTTTGCTAAGACTTTTTACGTACGAAGTGTAGCTAATTACTGGGATGACATCAACCCAAATACGACGAGCAACGCTCTTCCATACGGATCCAATCAACTTTCGACCGCGCCAAATAATAGCGCCGGGTGTGTGTCGGCTGGAGGGCGAACCTCAGCCCTAACAAACCCCGACGTAGAAAAGCTTATTCAAGCGATACAAATCATGGAAGGAAAACCACTGACTTGGTTTAGCGGTAACGAATACAATCCAGAGGCTCCATTGAGGGGCATCACTGACGCCGATGGACTTGTAGAGAAAGGTCCAAGTAGGGGTCGAATAATAAACTCTAAACAGTTTGGTCAAGAATCTTACGATTACTTGGCTGGTACAGCAGCTTGGAATAGTTTAAATGTAGATATTCTCGCCGGAAGCTCTTCGGCCTGTAAGCGAGGCTATTTCGATGGGACAGAATCTGATCTAGCGGCTTGGGGTGTAGACGTAGAGCCGGAACCTCCACTCACTGCAACAAACACCTATCAGTCCCACTACTTTACAGCCGTAAAAGAATGTAAAACCGGTAATACCTGCTTCAACGCTCTTGGCAATCCAGATCCAGATTGTTCACCTTGTACTTATAGCAGTAAAGGCGTAACCGGTAAAACTAATTACAAACATTTAAAATACTGGGCAGACCATCTAAAGAACAGCACCAGAACCAACAACAGCGCCATAAGTACTCATGTAATAGAGAAGCTTAGTCACCCGAATGCTGCAGACGACGGTGCCGCAGCAAAAGAGTTTTGGGATTCAACCACAGCTAGGCAAGATCTTTTATCCAAATACGGCACCTTAAAAACGAGCCTTCAGGGATTCTTTCCGCTGGCAGACGGTGATTTAAACAGTGTAAAGGCAGCGACTAACGCTCTTGCGGCTTTTTCTAAAGCTATTGACGATTACCAATTATCATCAACCCCTTCGAGAGCCAAGCATACGATAGCCGTAAGTGACAATTACCCACCAGCCTACGGCGCAGCAGGTTTTTCTTATTACTACTACGATACTTTAGACAACGAGTGGGAAAGGGGCGCATACAAAAACTTACTTAAGGTTAGGGAGATGGCTTCCAATTATATTAGGGCTGTAATTAAAAAATTCATGTGCGAAAAGTATTTTTATATCTGGCACCATTACTATTACAGCACTCAGGGCAATAATAATTCTAATCGTAAAATATACATTGTCGATGAACAAATCGCCGGTGGCGCCGCTAGCAGCCATCTGGCTTATATTGGCGCCGGAGATGACTTTTTCCAAGCTACTCCCTCAATACACGGCGGCACGAGTTACAAAAAAGATGGCGCAGATAAAGGAACTTTATTTATAAATTCAGACGTAAGTTTCGCATTACTAGGCATGCTCAACAAGATGGGCTTAGTTCAGTACGCTAATAATGACAAGAGCGCTGCGGCATCATACGCTGATGCGGACATTATGCGTATACCATCATTAAATTGGTTGCTTCAAGGAGGCAAATTCAGTTGGTCGACCATGGAAAAAACAGTAAATCTTTCGGGTGCGGAGACAGGCACTTGGGGAGACTCGAATCTCGCCGCCGCTTTCGTAAGTAGATTCCTAGACCGAGGTCAAGACTCTGCGTCAGTCAGAAGCGCTATGGATTACACCGGAGATAAAGGTCGTGTAACCCAACCCAATGCCAATCGCTATAGGTTTAACAATGGTACTTTAATAGTTGGAAGCACCACCTCGAGCGGACTCCCCGGCGCGCCTTGGAATTCGGGGATTCCAGAAGCTCCCATATCGGGTGCTACACCGTGGTGGGATAAGCTTAACACCAACCTTAACGGCACCGGCTTACCCGGTGCGGGGGCTCGATTCATGAGATCATTCGGGAGCTTCTATTATCACTTGTTACAATCAGCGGAAAACGCGGGCTTTAAAGGAGGCAGTAACTATAGTGCCTGTGATTATCTAGAATTCCTTGATGAAGATCTCGGTGTTCGTCTTGGTAGGGGCACCATTGCCACCCTCACGGTACCAAACACCAATGAGTGGATTTCTAAGTTTATTTACGGTCTAGACGGACAAGGTTCCTCAATAAACCACCCTCACTTTATATTATCTACGATCTTAGGGTTAAGGGGTGGGAATCTTAAAGAACCTTTACCACCCAGTTTTGAACCCATGTAGAGATTCTTGCTTGACTTTGACCCGGAAAAATGCGATAGTTATGCATGGCTAAACAGATATTCTCTCACCAAGTTGAGAAACACACACTGGGTGGGTTATTACAATACCCACAGATTTTTCCAGACATAGACCCCTTCGTAACCGAGAAGGATTTCTATCAGGATGTTCATTCTACTATTTATTCAGTAGCAAAACAGTCCCTACTTAACCAAGAAAAAATAGATAAAGTTTTAATCGCTAATAAAATTAAAAATCTTGGTATAAGTTTTAAAGATGAAATTAATATTTTTGATTATGTAGAGGATTTGTTCTTTACTCAGATAACAGAAGAGGCAGCAATGGAGTCTGCCAGAGAGTTATCTAAACTTCGTATGTGTCGTGAGATTCACGGAACATTCAATGAAGGACAAAGGTATATTGAGGATAATCTAAATGATGGTGTTGACGAAATTATTGCTAATTGCGATAAAATATATGGAGATAAACTCGAAAGCTTTTCTTTTGGACATGAGCCTGTTGATATCTTCGAATCCTTGGAAGATGTAGTAGAAGAGCGAGGCAACAATCCGTCCGAAGAAAACGGGTTTACCACTCCATATCCAGAATTTAACAGACTTTTCGGTGGACTTTTGCCCGGAAACATATATTCAATTATCTCTCGCCCCGGCGAAGGTAAAACCACATGGATCAATGACATGTGCGCCAAGAGTGCGGAGATTAATGGATGCCCAGCGTTAGTGCTTGACACTGAGATGAGTACAGAAGAGATTCAGTTCCGTACAGCCTCGGCCGTTTCAGGCGTACCTCTGTGGTACATCCAAACTGGTAACTGGCGGCAGAATCCAGAGATGATAGAAAAAGTGCGAGCGGCTTGGAGTGAGATGAAGGGTCGTTCTTACTATCACTACCCCGTTGGCAACATGAATGTTGATGAGGTATGCTCTGTGATTCGCCGCTGGTACTACTCTAAGGTCGGCAGGGGTAATCCATGCATTATCGCTTACGATTACATCAAGCTCACAGGCGAAAAAGTTGGAGCGAACTGGGCAGAGTACCAAGCTATTGGTGGTAAGATCGATAAGCTTAAGAAAATCGCAGAAGAAATCAATGCGCCCATTGTCACAGCTATGCAGCAGAATCGTAGTGGCGAACACATCAATAAAAAAGCGTCCAACATCGTCGATGACTCTTCTACTGCCGCGCAGTCAGATCGCCTTCAGTGGTTTGCGAGCTTTGTGGGTATCTTCAGGCGCAAGGTGCAAGACGAAATTGCTATGGATTCGGAAGAGTTTGGAACACACAAGCTGGTACCGTTAAAGACACGCTTTCAAGGCAAAGATGCAGAGGGCCACCAAAACATCATGCGTCGCACGATGGTGGAGAACCTCGGGGGCAGAGAGGTGAGGTCTCAAAGATGGGTTCCTAATTACATTAATTTTGATGTCAAGAACTTTGGCGTTGAAGAAAAGGGTTCACTGCGTCATATCATTGAGCGCGAGAACGAGATGTACCAGATCGACGATCTAAATAATAATGATGGAGAGTTGTTATGAATAGCGAATACATAAGAGAGGTATTGAGCGATCTGGGCTATACCCTCAGAGATTACGGAGGCTACTTTAGAACGCGCCCCCTGTATCGTGACTCAGATAACGATGTAATTCTTTCGATTAATAAGGACACAGGAAGATGGAAAGACTTTAAGGAAGGAATATCTGGCGGTCTAGAAGATTTAGTTAAATTAACATTAGATTGTAACATAGAAGACGCCAGAAAGTTCCTGCAATCAAAAGGCTCAGACAGACCAACAGCAATAGTAAAGCCAGAGGTAAAACAAAGAAAAACATTAAATGATGAGTTTCTAAATAATTTAATTAAAAATAATAAATATTGGAATGACCGTGGTATTTCTGACGAAACACTAGATGAGTTCGGCGGTGGCGTATGCGAGTCTGGCAAAATGCTAGACAGGTACGTATTCCCAATCTACAGTGACAGGAACAGGTTGATTGGCGTATCGGGCAGAGACCTTAACAATGACGAGTGGACAAAGCGTCCAAAATGGAAGCATATTGGCGATAAAACTGCATGGACTTACCCCACACAAGTTAACGAAGAAATCTTAAGGCAATCAAAGCAAGTAATATTATTAGAGAGCATTGGTGACATGCTTGCGCTTTGGGAGCAAGGCATTAAAAATACTTTGGTTACCTTTGGTTTAGATGTAAACACAGCTATACTAAATAAGCTCTTGCGTTTAGACCCAAATGATGTTATTGTTTCTTTTAACAATGATAGTGAAAGCAATAACGCCGGTAACTTGGCCGCACAGAAAGCTAAAAAGAAACTTCGAAAATACTTCGACGAAGAGCAAGTCAAAATCTCGCTCCCGTCGAAAAACGACTTCGGAGAAATGAGTTCAGCGCAAATTTCTGAGTGGTATACTAAGCTATAATTTATGCCCCGTAAAAAGAAAAACAAGGTCTTTTTGTCTGCGTCCAGAATGAAGACCATGGAGACCTGCAGTTGGCTCTACTGGTGCAAGTACCACCTAAAGCTACCAGACAAGACTAATGATGGTGCCCTGCGCGGTAGCATTTGCCACTTGATTCTCGAGCTACTACTTAAACCTCGGCACAAGAAGCATTACGATGCGATCATGGAGTCGAAGGATATTGCCTCTAGCGTTCCAGTAAACCGAACCGTAATTAAGTTCCTCAAAGCCAATGACGCTTGGAGTGACGAGAACTATGAACTGTGCAACAAGATGATATATGTAGCACTGAACTATGATTACTTCGGGGGTGAGGGTGGACACATAGATAAGCCCGAAGAAGAATTTAAAATAGAAAATAAGAAACCCAAGTACAATATTTATGGTTTTATTGATAAACCTGTACAGTATAAAGACAAGGGGCTTCTTAAAATTGTTGATTATAAAACAAGTAAAGCTAAATTTAAAGGTGATGAATTAGAAACTAACATACAAGCAATGATGTATTCATTAGCGGCCAAAAAGCTGTGGCCGAAGCTGAAGCGTCGTGTAGTGCAGTTTCTATTTCTCAAGTTTCCACGCTCGCCTGCTCAAGAACTAGAGTACACAGATGAGCAACTCAAAGGTTTTGAATATTACTTAGAAAGAGTCAACAAGATAGTCGAAGAGTTTGATGAAAAGGCAGCGAATTCAGATTACGCTACGAACAATGGACATCAGTGGCTGTGCGGCCCTGCCAAAAGCGGCTGGATTTGCCCTTTTCACAAACCCTTTGATTATTACAGTCTTTTAGACAAGGATGGAAAGCAAGTAAAAAGCTCTTATCAAAATGACTTTGAACCGGAAGACGGGCAGACGGTTGAAAAACGTCATTACGAAGGCTGCCCAGCGAAGAACTGTCAAGCGAAAAATAATTCACAAGATGATGATCCTTTTCTTGACTTTTAATCAGAAATACCATAAACTAGAATCATGAGCGAGGTAGTGCCATTATTTAAATCTCACTACAGTCTGGGTCGTAGTATCCTCACGTTGGATAAAGTAGACTCCAGCATTGAGAACGGTCCAGATTCCATTGTAGACATCTGCGCCAAGAACGACTTGGGTAGAGTTACACTGCTAGACGATAACATGAGCGGTTTTCTTGAGGCTTACCTGAACTCCCAAGAGGCTGGACTACAGTTGAACTTTGGTTTGCGACTAAGGATTCTTGACGACTGTGAGGATAAGAGTGAGGGTTCATTAGGCAAGACCTGCAAGTATGTAATCTTCGCCAAGAATGAGGAAGGGTACAAGAGGTTGATCAAGATTTATAGTCATGCAGCTAGGATTGGTTTTTATTATTTTCCTCGCATTGACTTCAAGTCCCTTAAGCAGTATTGGTCTAATAAAGACTTAAAGTTCTGCGTTCCGTTTTATGACTCTTTTGTGTTTAGGAATTGCTTAGAGTATTCCAGTTGCGTACCCGAATTAGATTACGTTGAACCGACGTTCTTTGTGGAGGATAATGGGTTACCTTTCGATAACATGGTAGCAAAGAGGGTAGAGAAGTTCTGTGAAGGTAAGTATCCAACGCAGAAGGTTAAGAGTATCTTCTATAAAGATGAAAAAGATTTTAAGTCGTACCTGACGTTCAGGTGCATTAACAACAGAACCACACTGGACAAGCCAAACTTTGAGCATATGTGCAGTGATAAATTCAGTTTTGAAAGTTGGAAAAATGGTACCGTTTAATTTTAAAAAAGTAGAGAAGACTTGGGGGCACGAAATATGGCTCGCAAATAACGCAGAAGAAGATTACTGTGGTAAAATCTTATACATCAAGAAAGGATACCACTCTTCAATGCACTATCACGAAGAGAAACATGAGACATTTTATGTGTTAGAGGGAACGCTCAGGGTAGACATGTTACGAGACAAAGAAAAAGCTGACGCGTGCCCCTTCACAATGACATGCAAGCAGGGTGAGAGCATGGAGATGGAGAGAGGTCAAGCACACATGCTAATGGCTACAGAGGGGGATGTTACATTGATTGAAATAAGCAAGTTCCACAGGGACGAAGACAGTCACAGGCTTTATAGATAATATGGATGATCATTTAATTAGATTTAATAAGGATAAGACGCTGGTTTTTATTGACTGCGAAACAGAGAACCTATGCTTACACCACAGTCATAACCTACCTTGGCAGATTGCCATGATCAAGTCTGTGAATGGCAAGAAGGTAGACGAGAAGAATTTTATCGTCAAGTACGATAGGGAGTTGCACGTAGGAGAAATGGCCGCGAGGATTACTAGGTTTAGTCCCACATCTCACGCGAAGAACGCAGTGCCCTTTGAGCAGATTTTTCCCACGGTTCAAGACTGGCTGGATAATGCTGATTACGTTCTGGGACACAACATCTTGGGCTTTGATATGTATTTAATTAAGTCCATGTATGAGAGTCAAGGTCTTAGCTATCAACACTTGATGGAGAAAACTCTGGATACCATGTGCCTCGTTAGAGGTATCAAAATGAACCTAGAGCACAAGCCCGAATCTGAGACAGTATTGGAATACCAGTACAAACTACTGCACACTAGAAAAAAGGGTCTTAAAACGAATCTTCAGGCCGTTAGTAAGGAGTACGGAATAGAGCATAACTATGAGATGTTACACGATGCGATTGTTGACTTAGAGTTAAACCTGAAGTTGTGGAATAAAATGATTTACCAATTAAGCATATGAGTGATTTTTATACAGATTTTAAAGAGTTAGATTTAGAGCTTCACGGTGTTCGCTTACCATCGTTTGAGATAGAGAAAGAAATCAAGAGGGAGTTAAAGGTTAGTGAGGATCTGAATAATTATGATTTTCTTAGAAAGATCTGCTTGGACGGATTTAATAAGTTAGACCTCAAGAAGGGAACAAAGGAGCACGACGAGTACGTAGAGCGCGCGCGTTACGAGCTTAAAATCCTCAAGGAGTTAGGGTTTATTGATTATGTACTTTTGGTTTGGGATGTTATTAATTACTGCCATCGTAGCGATATACCAACAGGCTTAGGTCGTGGGTCGGCAGCGGGTAGCCTAGTGTTGTTTCTGATCGGGGTCACTAAAATTGATCCAGTAAAGTATGGATTATACTTTGAGAGGTTCGTATCAAAGATTCGAGCCAAGAAGAAGGTGGTTGATGGGATCACTTACCTTGACGGCTCCCTAATGTGTGACGTGGATTTAGACATCTGCTATTATAAGCGGGGTCAGGTACTAAAATACCTCGAAGAGAAGTTCGAGGGTAGCACCAGCAAAATCTTAACGCTCAACACCCTGAGCACGAAACTGCTTATCAAAGAGTGCGGAAAAATCGTTGGAGAAAAGCCAGAGTCGGAAATGAATGAGGTCACAGCCATGATTCCCAAGATGTTTGGTGTCGTGAAAGAATTGACTGAGGCGTATGACGAAGTCGAGAAGTTCAAGAACTGGTGTGATGACAACGAAGAGATTTACAACATCGCGTTAAAGTTGAGAGGCTTAGTAAAAAATAAAGGGGTGCATCCGTCAGGAATGCTACTGTCTTACCACAAGATGAATGAGTCTTGTCCGACAGAGCTTTCTTCTGACAAAGACCCAGTATCGTCTTACG
>VTLG01005224.1_pt1 | contig 36000 bp, 35 predicted proteins | sample 4694571 | NCBI WGS metagenome assembly VTLG01 (sample SAMN12604809, study PRJNA352737) | marine metagenome | biome: ENVO:00000447; feature: ENVO:00000209|ENVO:00000569|ENVO:01000036; material: ENVO:00002151; isolation source: viral sequences binned using virsorter ...
TAGCAACTGGTTTCTTCTTAGCAACTGAAGTTTCTGCTGGTTTGTTATCTATTGCTGCTGCAATTCTTTGAGCAGTTGTAGATTTAGCAGAACTTCTTTTTCTTCTTGTAGGCATAAGAATTAAATAAACAATTTGAGGATTTCCCTCACTTATAGGTCAATTTAGAGGTAACTAACATTTATTGGCACTCTTTCTTGTATTAAATGTCCATAATCCTCATGCAATTCACACCCTATGTAATACCTATCCAGCATTTTTGCTACCATTGCAGTAGTTCCAGATCCCATAAATGGATCTAAAATAATATCACCAACTTCTGAACCTGCTTTAATACAAGGTTCAATTAATTCAGGTGGATATACTGCAAAATGAGCATTTTTATAAGGTTTTGTATTAATATTCCATACACTTCTCTTTCTTCTTGTTGGTTCTTTAATAACATCTACATCAAAATAATAGTTTTGATTCTTACTTAATAGGAACATATATTCATGGGATTTAGTACATCTATCTCTTACACTTTCAGGCATTGGATTACCTTTACTCCATATAATATCTTGTCTTAAATACCATCCATCTGCTCTTAATGCAAATGCTAACATCCAAGGGATACCAATTAAATCTTTCTCTTTTAACCCATCTAATTTATTACCTCTTCTTGCACATTTATCTGGTAAATCTTGTTTAGTATTAGAAACAGATTGTTTAACTAATGATTGACCTTTTCCAGGTCTATAGTTATAATAAGAATCACCAATGTTCAACCATAATGTTCCATCTTCTGTTAGATTATTTCTTACCTCTTGGAATACTTTTACTAATTTTTGAATATACTCTTCTGGAGATTCTTCTTGTCCTATCTGATAATCCTCCCCTCCATAATCTCTTAAACCATAATAAGGTGGAGATGTGATGCAACACCTTGCTTTTTCATCAAATTGTTTAAGTGTTTCTACACAATCTCCAAATAAAATTGTATCTTTCATAATAATTTTAATTCAAATTAGGATAATTTTATTTCTGTCTAACCTGATTGATAAACAACCATTGCCCAACAGGGTATCTTGATCTTATAAAATCTTCGATATATTTTCTATCTGCTAAATCTACCTCCTCAGTAATATAATGTGACCTATGTTGGTGGTCAGTATATCTTGCCTTAACAATATATTGTGTCATGTACTCATTCTTTTATGAACTCTGGATAATATTTTAGTCTTTGCTTTCTTATCAGGATCTTGACCAGTAATCTTCTTATACTTTGCAGTCTCTTGATCTTTCATTATATTTCTTAATTTAGTTTCACCTTTTCTAGTAACTTTCATTCTCTCTGCTCTTGTCATACCACTTGCTTTTTGTGGTTTATAATCAGGGTCTACTTTTTTCTTTGCTTTCTTTGCTAATAATTCATCTGCTGTTTTAGTTTTAGCACCTGATTTTGCTGCCATTCTTTCTGCTCTTGCCTTTCTTTGTTGCTCTCTAGGTGTTAATGAAGCACTACCTCTTTCCTGAGTTGGTTGTTGCTCTCTTCCAGATTTAGACCTCTGTTTATTAGTTTTTCCTATATCTTTTCTATCTTTATAAGGTTTAACAGGTTCAGTCTTACCACCACCTACTGCTTTTGTTCTTCTTATTTCAGGTTCAGTTTTCTTTCTAGTTCTTTGTATGCGTCCACCTTCACCAGATGTAGTAATCTGTGATCTTCCCACAACATCTTTATCATAAACTTCACAGAGTTCCATGAATTTTGTAAATGAAATAGTCATAGAAGGTGGAGATAATGCCATATAATATTTAGTCAATCACCATCTATCAGGAGTGCTTAAATCTTCCACATAAGAATTTACTCTTTCATTTCTTTGAAAATCAAGAACTCTTTCCCAATCTATATTGTGGGGATTAAAATCTTCTTGTACTTCTAAATCTAATGTCACTCTGTACTTAGATTTGCTTGCTTTTGCGTAACTAACTGGCATGAGAAAATTCTCCTGAAGATTACTATTATTATAATAGGATAAAATTATTCAGAAGTCAAGAGTTTTGACCATTAAATGTCCAAATTGTCACATTGATAACACTATATATGGTATTTGTGTACTACACCATCATTTTTGTTTATGTTTTATATTATATTCTATAATAATTTTCTTGCTACTTCTACCTTCAGAGTTTAATGTTTGAGTTCTATGGCACTCTCCACCTAATAATGAAGCAATTTGTAAACATTCAGATACTAATTCACCCTCATCCATATCCATAAACTTATCTTCTTCTATTGTCATTTTTTTATCTCCATTAATAAAGAATTTCTAAGTTCTTTGGCAGAATTATTATGTTCGCATAATTTATTCAACCAGATTCTTTCTTCTAGTGTTACTTCAACACCATCAGTAGTTATCATTCTACAACATATATCAGTAAGTTGTAGTCGGTACTTTGTGCTTAACATCTTGAATTGCCTGTGGTAAAATGGCATATTCCATTCTTTGAATTGCCTTTGTTAATGATTCTACATTATCTTTAGGTAAAATGGGAACCTCACCTTGAAGAATTATTTCACCACCATCTAATTCTTCATTCACATAATGAACAGTACATCCAGTAACTTTCTCACCTGCCTCCATTGCTCTTTCAACTACATTTAATCCTTTATACTTTGGTAATAATGATGGATGAACATTAATAATAGGACAAGGAAACTCAGATGGTTTTTTTAATACTCTCATATATCCTGCTAATATTATTAAATCTACCCTCCATGCTTCAAATAGTTTTATCATTTGATCTTCTTCTTTATGACTAACATAACAATGGGGAATACCCCATTTCTCTGCTCTCTTTGCTGCACCACATTTCTTCTTATTGTGTATCATCAATACAACTTCATGTTCCTTACAAATAGGATTTGTAATTATGTTCTCAAAATTAGTACCATTTCCAGAACACATGACTCCTAGTTTCATTTTGTTTGCTCCGATACTATTGCTTTTAACTTACCATCATCATCAACAGTAATGTTTATTTGATGTTGAAGATCCTTATCAGTATCCATCAATCTAATATCTATTGCCCCACCTTTACCATAGCACGTTATAATTAACCTATTAGATTTTACTTCCCACTTGTCAGGATCATAGCAATGCTTATATACAGGATTTGAATGTTTATCCTCATATCCTTTAAACCATTTCATATAATTAATCCTCAATTAAAATAATATTTACAAAATTATAATGGTGGATATTCACTTTGTAATGTTTCTTTGCTCCTTTCTATTTTAAAATCCTCACACAATCTTGCTACTTGTTTTCTATCTAATCCTGCTAATTCTCTACAGTTATCTAATGCTATGTAAATACATTCTCTATCACTAATAGGGGCAGAAATTTCCCACCCTTGTTCATCATAATATTTCTTACCTTCAGTAACTTGTGCCTCTACATGACCAAGATCTTGTTTCTCAGAAGGATTAGTATAATTATGTTTACTCATTCCTGTATCTCATCTAATCTCAAATAAGAATTACCCTTATTTGGTTTATATTCTGGTTCTTCTTCATCAACATAATATTTGTACTTATCAACATCAAAATATGATGTATAATTAAACCTACCTTCTCTTTCATCTAATACTTCATTAATAAGTATCTTTAACTCCTTAACCATCTGAGGAGTGTGACATCTTCTAGGTGTAATCTCCCAAGGTTTATGAGGTTGTATCTTCCATTCCTTTTTATTAGGATCAACAGGAAGACTCATTCCTTGTGTGTCTATCTTACTCATTGTCTAAAATTTTCCAAATAGAATACATTATCCTCTAATTCACCAATATTCTTATACTCAGGATTCTTTTGAGAAAAATCATAATTAGTATCTTCAATTAACTTATTAGTTAATTTACACAATACATCTAATGTATCACCTTTAATCTCCTTATAAGAAGTATCACCAAATATTCTTTCTTTTACATAATCCAATGCTGCAAGATAAGTATCAACATTATCATGGAAATTCTTCAAATACTTAACACTATCATCAGGTGAATAAAAATCTGGAACTGGCATACATAATCTCCTATTTTGTATATAATAATTCAATATTTATTGAACGTCAAGTGGTCTACCTTCCTGAGATTTATACATCTTTGCTAATCTATCTTCTTCATTTCCAGTTACATCATCATACTGTGACCAATGTTGAATTTCCTTACTATTTCTTTTCTTTATAAACTTTAATTCATGCCAATTAGTATCATAACATAATAACAATGTATGAATTTTATTATGTAAAGAACTACTCCCTTCTAATTGTTCTTTTGGTTTATCTCTTACTCCAGTTTCTATTGTAATATATCTTGCAACTGGATTCCATCCTTGTTTTATTCTTAATTCATTATCTACTGGATCTCCTTTAAAATAGACCCATCCTTCATTTTTTCCATACTCTCCTCTATCCCACACAACGTAGTCATCCACTTCTGGTTCATACATAGAGCAACATCTCCAAAGGGTTTCTTTTGATAACCATTGCTGAATATGGTGTTGTTGTATGTATGTCTACTGGATCACCTTGCTTGGTGGAGTTAATAGGCGAATAGTATTGCTCTTTTCTGGAGTTGTAAAATCCCCAGATTGTTTTAATAGGACTATTGCTAGTATAATTGTAATAGGAATAATCGAGTAACCAAATAGCCAGCAGATTGCGCTTAAAGGATTTAATTTCATAATTACAATTTTCAGGTGGATGATGTATAAAACTCACAGGAAGTTCCATAATAATAATATCACAAAATAGAATAATTTTATTAGAATTGTTAAGAATTTACCAACTCACGTTTTTACTTTTCCCGCTCAATGGTTCTTTGCATTAGGTCTATTAAAGTTTTTAAATTGCTTATCTCTTTGTTCTTCTGATCTACCGTCTCTTCTAATTTTCTGACATGATTCTGAAGAGAGGGGACCAAACTAATATCATTGGTCATGACTCTTTAAGTTAAGAATGAGGTGACAACTTTAGGTTCTACATTGCCTACCACTGTATATTTAGCGGAATTAGCAATGTTACCTCTCAATTTACCATAGTATTCTGGAAATTGATTGTCATCAGCAGCAGTAATTAAATCAAAACATTCTTCATCATCAGATGCAAGAACATTCCAAATTCCACCATATTCTGACTGAGGAAATGGAATAAAATGATCTACAATGTATAGATTCATAATTCAAATAGAGTACCCATCAATTATAATAGAAAAATCTCAATTTGTCAAAATAGAATAATTTTATTTAAACTTCTACTAATGTTCTCAATGCTTCCATTCTTAAAAATTGTTCGTTCATATTATAAAACAACTTATAATTTTCTGTGCTAACATAATATCCTAATATATCATTACCATCACAATGCCATCCATAGGCAGTTACTTTTTCCTTTGCACCATCTATAACTAATTTCTTATCTCCACTTAGGTAAGAATGGTATCGTTCGTCTAAATTAATCATTGTTTTTTTAAGTATGTGAGGGTATTCTAACATTATCTATAAAAATTTTTCTACTCTTAATAATGTCTTTATAGTTCCTCAACATTCTGTATCAAAGTACACCATCCAAGGCATCTAAATCTCCACCATGCCTTATTCTCTTAGATTTTAATTGTTCATCAACACCTTCACCTATTTTACCCAATTCTGCATCTAATCTCTCTTCCTCTTGTAGTGCAGAAGCAATCTCATCATAGTTCATTTGATAATCTCCCAGTTTTCATCATATTCCTTTCCCATCTCAAAAGAATATCTATTTGTGATGGATGCTAGAACATAAGTCTGTTCTCTATCTATGACTACTTTACAAGAATGTAATTTATCCATCAAACCATCAAATCTCTCACGTGCATATTCAGTTTTAGGTTGAACACAGACAAATTGTGTTTTGGTCAAGGTCATAATAATGTCTTTAAGTAATAGCGAGTACTCCTTGACTAAACCAGACAAAGCTAGTTATGCTTTTGGAGATTTTCAGGATAATTTTATGTTAAGGAAAGATAATTATTCAGGAGAATATTCTCCATCTTATATGCTTCTTCTTCACATTGAGGTTTACCCTTTACATGTTGATACACATGCCACAATTCATGCAGAAGCGTTTTAGGATAATTTTCTCCTTTAAGTTGAGAATCTATCTCAATAAGGAATGATCTAGGTCTGGATGTACTACCTTCTACCATACACCAACCAACCACACCATCCTCTTTTAGACTCCTATGTATGACAGAAATCTCCAAATGATGTCTAGGTAGATATTTACCCTTGAACCACCCTAAGACCCTCTCACAGGTCTTTCTGTGCCTCTTTCCAGTGATGTATGTAAGAAGCATCAAAAGTATCTTAATTCAAGTGTGCTAATGGTAGCAAAGGCAACTCTCACACCCCAATGCATAGCCCAGACAAATGAAGCAATGAAGAGTAATTTCTCCTTGCTGGTCATGTCTTTACTCATATTTTTTATTGAACTGTACCTATTATAAACCCCCACAGTCTCCTGCAGGGGTTTTGTGTGACACTTTGTAATGTGTTCTATTTAAGATGGTTTTGTAGGCCAAGTAATATTATCAGGATCAGATTGTGATGTTATATCCCTCAATGCTTGACGATATGTTTTCCATTCATCAGGTATTGATTGTCCTAACTCAGTATATTTTGAAACAACCCAATCACATTTCTGCAATAACCTATCTCTTTCAGGTCTGTAACTATTCCAAGCACCCTCCTTATATGCAGCAGTTGCTTCTGCAGTAGTCATACTCAATACTTCCTTTAAAGTTTGAGTTCCAAAAACTGGAGTTCCTGGTGGGTTAGCTGGATCATCAAAGACTGGAACTGGAAGGTTAGGGTCTTGATAATAGTTTTTTCCTTTGTAAGTAAATTTAAAAGTCATGATTAGAATGCTCCTGAGTGTGTGGTCATGTATGCTTTTTTAATATGATTGGCAGCTGCATCACAATATAGTTCCATAGTAACACGAAGATGATTTCCACCATTTGATCCATCTCTTCTTATTTCCAGAGCATGGGTGTTCTCACTTGATGTACCACCATTATCAGCCCATCCTTTAAAACTATATCCAGCATTACCAGTACTCATAGAGAAATGAACATCAGTATTACCAAGATCAGTTTCTTCACCAATGTGTCTGTTGTAGTTACTAGTTCCATTAGAATTGAGAGTAAAAGAATACGTTAATAATCCTGAAGCATTTTCATATGAAAATGTAGAAGATAAGTGTAAATATCCAGAAACCCAAGTACTATTATCAGGAAAATGTATTCTTACTGCAGTACCAGCCTGGTCGTGTGGGAAGTAGTATGTCCAAGTCTTTGATGCATGATAAGAAGAATAAATCATATGGGCATTTTTAGCATTCTCAGTAGTAGTACAATGAGTTTCATGAGAAAGTCCAGAAACATATTGCCCTGCATAATTTGTACCATCTCCAAGTAATTCAATACCTCCTGCTGCTCCAGTTTGATATACTCTCATCTTATGGGTACTAGAAGCAGTATGAGAATTACCCATAGTCACTTGACCATTACTATGAAGGCGGAATCTTTCTGTTATAGATCCTCCAGAAGGTTTATTATGAAATCTAATATCATCACCAGCTTTATATGAGTAAAGATTACAATCACCATTTGCAGCAAGTACAACAGACTCACTTGTAACAGTATCTCTTAACTCTAGTGCTGCTCCTGTTGTTCCTGATATGAGTACATTACTATCACCACTACCATTATTAACTGATAAGTTCCAAGCTGTGTTACCAAAACCACCTGTTACTCCTGATGCACCACCAATGTATACTTGTCCATCATTTTTAATGCGAAGTCTCTCTGTATTTCCACCAGTAGCAAAAATTAAATTTCTTCGGTTTGCTGTTGTTGAATGAGTTTCGTGATAATATTTTATCCAACCATCTTTCTGTCCATTCGTACCTGGATTTCCAAAGTAAATACTACTCTCACCAGTACCAGGTGATAGTAAGGACATTCCAGTATTACCACTACTCTCAAGAACTAATTCATCAGCATCAGCATCTGCTGTTACTGTACCTGCTGTTGCTGAAAAAACATGCAATTTACCGTCTGGAGATGCATTATTACCTACAGAAACTGCTCCAGTTGGTGTGACACGAAATCTTTCTGTTAATGAAATAGAGTTAGTACCTGATGTAAGGAATCTAATAGCACTTCCATTTGCAGCAGTACCGTCAAAAGCAGCATTTGCTATACAGTCAATCTTTGCTATTACACCAGAACAACCAGTAGAAGAATCAATTGATTCAAATTCCCATGCACCAAAAACATTACCAGCAGTTACTGTAGTATCATTTAATGTAGTTCTAATATATGGATGTGTATTGTCTGTTATATGCAATTTCTGATCAGGTGTAGCCTCTCCGATACCTACATCACCTGCTGATGTGATGCGGAGTCTTTCTGATGGTGAAGTTGCACCATCAGCAGTTGTGGATAATATAATCTTTCCAGGCATATCATTACTACCTGGTGCTCCATCAACTGACATTTTAATTGATGCTGCAGCATTCGCATAGTCAGTTCCATCATGACCATATGCTATTAATTGAGCAATATTATCATCTGTTTCTACAACTTGTGGCGATGCTCCTGTATTTCCCGACTTGTAAAATCTTATGTTTGCAGTTTCTGATGTTGCATCATTATGAGTTTCTATTGCAAGGTTTGCTTCTGCATTACTACCAATATTCAATGAACGAGTTTGAGATACTGCTACTCCACCAATGTTTACCCTTTGTGATGAATCTACATTGAGTACTTCAGTACCACCCGTTTCTATTGAAACTTTATCAGTAGCAGGGAATCTTATCTTTGCATTATCATTTCCACTATGAACAATTGAATCAGCAACATTTAAATTACCACTAAATGTTCCTGTTGTTCCTGATACAGCACCACTAAATGTTCCTGTAGTTGCCTGAAGTGCCTGTACTGTAGTAATACCTGCAGTTACATTCAAACCACCTGATTTTATACTAACCCCAATTCCTGCGTGAACATGTAATCCACCTCTTGCTGTTACTAATCCAACTGCATCTACACTTGTTACGTCTTCGTAGGTAACAGTACTTGCAATAGACACACTCCCATCAGAATTAATCTCAATGGATGGGGATGTTCTATCTACATGTTGATATTTATTTGCCTTAAGGGTACTCATAACCTACTTACAACATTTTTAGTTATTTATGATGACTCAAGAGCAGCAACTCTTGCTTTTAGAGCAGTATTCTCAGTTTCAAGAGATTCAACTCTTACAATTACTTCTTGAAGTGCTGCAGTTAATAATGGAGTCAATTTTGCATAATCTAATTGTTGAGGTTTAATATCACCTTTCTTCCTAACTACCTCATCTCCTTCTATTACATCTTCAGTATGTACTTCATCCTTTGTTCCAGTAACAGCTTCAGGTATAACAGATGATACTTCATGTGCAAGGAAACCATCAACAGTAACATCAGATGTTTTCTTAAAGTTAAATCTATATGGTTTGAGTTGTTTTACTCTTACCACTCCACCACTTAAACCTACTATATTTTCTTTTAATCTATAATCAGATGATGTGTTAAAAGCAGTTGCAGTTGTACCAATAACAATAGAACCTTCTTGAGTATTATCATTACCTCTAAAGGCAATCATAGTACCAGAATAACCAGAAAGACCACCTCTGTTATGACGCATCACTATTGCAGTATGATCACCAGTACTATTCAAATGGAAATAACCAACCATGTCAGCTGCAGTGGCATGAACTGCAGCTCCAGGTCCAGAAATACCAATACCCACACGATGCAATCCCTGATAACCAATGGTCATTGCAGTATCACCAGCTATCTGGAATTGATGTTGAGCATGATAACCTTTAGGTGATCCTTCTTCATCTTGAGCATTATAACATACTGCTGCATCATTCTGATTTCCAGTACTAGGAATCATAGTTCCTATCTTTACTCCTCTATTACTATTACGTTGACCACATATTGTTAGTATCTCTTTTGTATTTGGATCATTTGCTCTTAGATCCAACCAAGATGTTGCTGCATAACTATCATCATTAATAGTAACTTTTCCATCAGCTTGGATACGAAATCTTTCTATATGTGATCCAGCACTATGTCTTGTACCAACAGTAAAAGTACCACTTCCATTTGCTGTGTGAACACAATTAAGATGGACAGCAGCAGCATTAGCACCGTTTCCAGTGACATACATATGAATTCCAGCAGCAGTTCCTGCTGTTGTTGATTTATTATGAATTTCTACCGCATTTCCTATAACAGCATTAGTAGCATACACAGTATTATTTGCATAACCAATGTCTACAGGATAAGAAGTAGTAGTTTCTCCGATTAATACATTTCCATCTTTATCAATGCGAACTCTTTCAGTTGGTGGTGAACCTTGAGCATTTCTTGTAAGGAATGCTATCTCTCCATAATTATTTGTTTGATCAGTATTAATTCCCTGTATTGCACTTGTAGATTGTCCACCTGCATCATTAAAAGCATATTGACTATATGCATTTGCTGTTGTGTCGTTGTTTTGTAATGATATTCTTGCTCCTAATGTGCTTGTACTACCTTCAATTTTGATATTAGTTTCACCTGAATCTTCAATATGAAAAATAGTATCTGTATGAACAGTAGGATTATTTCCTATTGATACTTGACCACCTTGCATGATGCGCATTCTTTCCGTTGGAGATGCTGCACCATCTGTAGTTGTCTTGAATAATATTCTACCAGGCATATCATTTGATCCTGGAGATCCATCAACTTCAACCGATATCTGTGCTGCAATACTATTAACATCTGTACCGTCACCACCAGCAAAATACATTCCTCCAATCTGATCACCATCTTGAACAACTGTACTTCCATTTAAAGAACCACGAGTCTTACCAAATACTAATAATGCTCCACCTGTATCAGCTGAATCTCTCCTAATTGAAACACCTGCAGCTGCACTTGTTGCAGCAACTTGTAAATTATTTCCCCATCCAATAGGAGATGTATTACTAGGTGTTCCTATAAGTACTCTACCACCTGCCAAACTCATTGTATCGGTACCACCAGCCTTAAACCTCATTCTTCCAGTATAAGTACCACCAGCACTAGAAGAAAATTGCATTATTTCTCCATAATCATCATCTGCACTATCTCCAAATTCAACTGATGCTCCATGCCCAAGACTTCCACTTTTGATCTGAACTACTGCATACTCACCAGCATCTCCACATACTGCTAATTTATGATTAGTACCAATACTATCAGTACCTATTCCTACATCTCCTCCTTCAGCATTGAGAAATAAATTTGTATATGAAGATCCAATAACTAATGATTGAATGCTATTATTAGTTAATGATAGAGATTGATGTCCAGTTGTTCCTTCAGCAATACCAATACCTGATTTAACTTGTAAGTCATAAATACTCCAGTTAGTATTAGTTCCAATACCAACTAATCCTGTTGATCCAATGCGAACTCTTTCACTACCACCTGTCTCAAATGAAACTGTATCAGCAGCAGGGAACCTTATAGCAGTATTTGTATCTCCTGTATGAATTATCTTATCTGCTATTGAAACATCACCAGCAACAGTAGCAATACCAGCAACATTTATATTACTACCAATATCAACTCCAGTATTTGTCGTGGTTAAACGAGTACTGTCATCATGGTAGAGGATTACAGCTCCGTTAACTGTTGCAGTTAGATACTTTTCTGTGCCTGTATATGATCTAAGTTTTAAATCATCACTTTGAATTGCTAGTTGATTCGCTACAGCATTTGATATGTATGAATTACCATCATGATAGATATTTAAATCAGAATTTGAACCTACTTTAATTTTTGCATTATCACCAAATTCAAGAGCACTATCTGACTTATCCCATACAGCGTTATAGCTGGAGCCAGTCAGAGTGACATCATCTTTAAATGTGGCAGCAGAATTAAATGTAGAAACACCAGTTACATTTGCTGTCCCTGTTAAATCTAAACCAAGAGCACTTACTGTTGCAATCCCTAATGTAGATATTCCACTTACATTTAAAGATCCTAAATTAGCATTACCAGCAGTTACAATATCATCTGGTCTAAAAGTAGTAGCATAAAGACTACCAGTAACATTTAAGTTACCATTAATAGATTGTGTACTTGCTGCACTAACTATTGCATTTGAAACTGTGAACTTATCAAATATATGAAAATCTAAACTATCTCCTACATCTGCTGCTACATTCAGACTTACTGTTGATCCATCACTAGCAGTAAAGTCATCAGCATTACTTAATCTTACACCATTCCTATAAACACTAATAGCATTAATAGTGTACCCACCAGTTATAGTAAATTGAACTTGCCCAGCTGTGGCAGTAGCACTTACAATACGTGTATTATTCTGCTTTTGTATCGGATTTCCTAACGGCATGACACACTACTATTTTTTAGTTATTTATTCAAATACTTCAGAGACAATAGAACCAGAAGTATCTCTATGAATATTTAAGACATCACGAATAAAAAGATCATTGTCTTTTTCTGCTTCCTCACGTGTCTTATACATTCTTCTTTGATCGTACACAGTAGTCCAAGTCATATCACCTCTATAAAAGAGTCTCTTTTCTTGACCTTGGATCTTCTGTGTTTTTTCTATGATGAAATGTGAATCATTATGTTCTCCTACTGATGGTTGATTGCCGTAATATCCCATTGATTTTCTAGTTATTTATGAGTTAAAATGGTTTTCCATTTGCAGTAGATGCAGTTGCTGTTTTGTCTGCCAAGGCAGCTGCAGCAAGTGTTTGCATATCAGATTCTAATCCAGTAAAAGCGGATTTTACCCACTCCAAGCATTTAGCCTCTGTTAAATCAGCATAATTTACCCAGTCAGCACTTGAAGGATTACCTTCAGCAAGACCTAAGCTATTTGTTATAAATGCTGTATTACTACCTTCTGTTGCAGTTATTTTTAGTTTAACTCCAAAAACAGCATCGTTGCTTGTTTTTCTGAGTAGGTCTTCTACAGACCAAGTATAAGAGATTGCCATAATAGATTACCCTGCGATTGAAACAATAGGTCTTACATTCCAAGCATTAACAAATACCGTTACACTTCCAGTATTGCCATCTGCCACATTAAAGTTTAAACGGAAACTTGTTGTTGTAGCATTATCTAGTGTTACAGGTAAAGTATCCGCAGTAAACACATCATCTTCATTAGTACCCAACCAGCTCCAATTAGTAAGACCACCAACTCCATAATAACCTACAGCAGATCTACTACTAGTAGCATCAGTATTTATGCCGTTATAGATAACGAAGACTCCACATTTACGCCAGTTACTACCAGCATTGTTTGTTAAACCAGAAACTGTTATTTTAAAATCACCAGAAGTATTTTCAGATGCCACGGTATACCTTTGAACAGTAAAGTTTCCATTATAATTGATGCGGGCTTTTTCAGAACTATCAACATTAAATATTATTAAACTATCTGCTGTATTATCACTAATATCTGCATGAATATATAATTGCCCATCATCAGCTAGAATTCTTCCATCCGAATTATCAGCAGAATCCATAAAGTTTATGAATCCAGCAGCAGTACCACCCGATCCTTGTAGCGTTATACCTCTACTATTTGTAAGAGAAGTTGGAGAATCACAATTAACACCTAAATTTCCACCTGATGTGATGCGAAATGTTTCATTTCCATTTGATTCAAATAGAGTAGTTCCACCACTAGCAGCCATGAATTTTAGATCTGCACTATCTGCCCTTATATGAACACTATCGTTAGTTCCAACAGTACCAGACGAACCTAAAGTGAATCGAACATCAGCAGCACTAGTTGCTTGTAATTGTCCTGCTGATGTGATGCGAAGTTTTTCTGTTGCTGCTGCAGCACCAGCGTTTGTATAAAATGATAAATATGTGCTTCCACCACTTGAATATGGCCCAATAGATGCTTGACCACTATCAGTTTCATAATATAACTGTAAGGAATCTAAATCTCCAGTTGTATCAAATGCTGTAGTTGTTCCTCTTATGGATATTTGCCCAACTGAATTGATGCGAAGTCTTTCTACTGCATTTGTATAAAAACGCATTTCTGCATTTTCTTTATTTTCTAATATAGCTGAACTATCAGACATATAAATTTGAAAACCATCACCAGATGCAACACCAGTGGATGTGGTTGATAATTTTAATCTTGCAACATCACTATGATGTATTTCTAATCCTCCTCCAGATGGAATTGCTGGAACTGCAGTTCCTATACCAACCAAACCTGTTGCTGTAATGTTAAGTCTTGGTGATCCATTAGTACCTAACGCTAACCGATTATCACTATGATAATACTCTAAAAATCCTCTAACTTCATCAGCACTACCGTCGTCTCCATCAGAAAAATAGACAGTACCATAACTACTTGTTCCACTTCTAATAGTCATTCCACAATGACTACTATTAGCAATAGTAAATTTATCTCCGTAAGTAGCAAAACCTTCAGTAGTGGTTCCTAAAAGTAATCTACCACTTGAATCTACACGAAGCCTCTCTGTACCAGCAGTTTCTGCTGTAATTGTATCAGCAGCAGGGAATCTTATTGCAGTATTTGTATCTCCAGTATGGAATATAGAATCTGCTATTCCAACACCAGAAGTAAATGTAGATAAACCAGCATTTAATCCTGTAGTTACACCAATTATACTTAACCCACCACCATTTATTCTTACACCTTGAGCAGCAGTAACTAAACCAACTGAATCTACATTGGTTACATCTTCATACGTTATTGTTCCACCAATGGATAATGTACCAGGTGTGACTATATCTCCATTTCTATTAATTGTTACCTGAGTGTAAGTAGTTACTCCTGCTGTATTATCATTTGCCCAAACGGCATTAGCACTCCCATTACTATCAGGGAGTGTTATTGTATTATTACCAGCAACAGCAGGAGAATCTAGTGCAACAAATCCAGACGTAGATCCCTTCAGTTTTAATGCCATTTTCTATCTACTTTTTAGTTATTTAGGAAGGCTTATTAGCCACAAGAAAAGCAGTAAAGTCTGTTTTTACTTGCGCAGTCCAGGCAGCGTTGCAAATAGCTTGCACATCTGCATCTTCTCCACTGATATCAGTAGCTACTAGATCATCTTTATCAGATCCAGTACCACCTTTAAGAGTACCAGGTACTAATGTATGTCTATGAAAAGTTCTTGCAACTTCTACATCATCCTTTTTAATGACAGTAGCTTTTCTGACTTGTATGTTCCATTTATGAACTACTTCGATCTTATCGTTCTCAGCTGATTCTGTAAGAGCCATTAGGATTAATCTCCAATTAAAACAGGTTTAGGCATCAGTTTATAGACTTAAATGGTCTAATCTGTGGTCTACTCTGGGGTTTGATAAGTAAATGATCCATAGATAGGTCTATGTTGACTCCATTCAGAAAATTGCAAATATCTGTTTGCTGTTTGTTGTGCGTTAGACGTAGGATGAACAAAACTAGCATTATTAGTATTTTGAATTACGTAAATTGCTCCACCAACAGAATCTCCATTAGCTACTCCTCCTTCATCCAACCACCAAGTTCCAGTAATTTGTAAAGTTGAGTTTGCTGCTGTATAAGGTAATTGATAAAAACTAATATTTCCTGTTTTACCAGTATCATTTCTTGTAATGTTAAAATAACAATAAACGAGTTGACCAACTTTAACATACTTAGCAACTACATTATTAATAGTAATATTAGAACTATTACCATCCATAACTAAACCACTCCATGAGCCTTCTTCGTAATCGTCAAGTATTTCTGATGATCCAGTTGCACCAGTATCAGGTCCACCTGTGGCACCAAAGTCAATACCATAACCAGAATCAAATTTTAAATGACCTGCAAAATGACCTGATCTTAAAGTACCAGTATCTCGACCAACTACTATTGGATTTCCTACACCTGATGGAGTTGCTGTAATGCCATTAACTTGTCCTGATCCTGGGAAAGCAACTTGTGTTGCACTACCATCAATAAATTTACTCCATGAGCCATCTGCTGAGATGCGAACTCTTTCTGTACCAGTTCCTGTTGTTGCATTTGCAGCAGTAAAGAATCTATGTTGATTCGCTGCATAAGCCCATCCAGTTCCACCACCATAATTTATTTCATGCATACTGCTACCTGATGCACCATATATCACAGTGAACATCTTTGCTGGATCTGCATATGATGGTGTCATTATGCGGAATTGATTTTCTACAGATGAAGTTCTATTTTGTCCGTTCTGACCTCCACTTGCACCAAGAGTTAAAGTTCCTAAGTCCGTTGCTCCTTGTGCTGCAACATCCAAACCACCAACAGCACATCTTACAGTAGCAGCAGTTCCTACTGCACCAGTAGATGAGATGCGAAGTCTTTCACTACCATTTGTGTGTAGTTGCAATGAATTAGTAGAATGAGAATATTCAACAGCACCTGCAAATTCTCCAGAACCAGATGTTGCATCACTAAAGTAAACATTTCCAGTGTTTGATGTTCCTGAACGAATTGATATTCCGCAAGTACCAGAATCTGCAATCGTTAAGTTATCAGCATTAGCATTCCCTTCAGTAGTGGTTCCTAGTAATAATCTACCACTTGAGTCGATGCGAAGTCTTTCTGAGACTGTTGCTCCACCATCTGCAGATGTTCCAAATCGTAAATTACTTGGCAAATCATCAGAGCCAGGAGTTCCATCCATTGAAGCTCTAACCCATGCAATGCTATGGAATCCAGCACCATCATTAGCAGCAAATCTAATTTGTCCTATATCATCTGCACTTCCAACAATAGTATTTCCTGTACCTCTACTTTTTCCTATAACAAGTTCCCCAGAATTGTCATCATTCTGTGTATCTAAAATAGATATACCTGCAGTCTGATAAGTATTACCTCTTACTTGGATTCTATGATCTCTACTTCCATCCCAATCCTCTACAGCAGTAGCTCCTACAAGTAGGTTTCCAGTTGATGTAACACGGGATCTTTCACTACCTCCAGTTTCTACTGAAAATGTATCAGCACTAGGGAATCTAATTGCGGTATTAGTATCTCCAGTATGAACTATCTTATCTGCTATTGATATATCACCAGTAAATGTTCCTGTAGTTCCTGATACAGCACCACTAAATGTTCCTGTGGTTCCTGTAACAGCAGCAAATGTAGAAACACCAGTTATCCTAACCCCTGCTGCTGTAATTTGATTTCCGTAATATTGATTCGCAGTTACAATACCAGCATTTATTACCTTTGCATTACTTGCCTGAGCAGCTATCTGAGCATTAGTCGTACCAAATCCAACATTACCTACATTATCTACAGTAACGAACTCAGTATCATTCGTATATAAAGATAAATTCTGAAGTCTTGGATTACCAATTGAAACTCCTGTTCCAACCTGAAATGTTGCAGCAGTTGCTATACCAGTAACTTCAATACTGTCAAACTTAATGTCATCTAACGGAGTTGTAAAGGTAGTTATACCTGTAACGGTTCCAGATCCTTCTAAGATAATTGCCATTGTTAGTATCTCTCCTTATAGAATGACCCAGTTCTGACCACTAGGTAAAGTAACTGTAACTCCTGAATTTATAGTGATAGGACCTACACTTGATGCTGATTTACCAGATGTCAATTCATAATCAGTAGTCACTGTCATTCCATTTTCTACAAAAATCTCATCTTGCCCACCACCTTGAGCACCACCACCAATATTAGACCAATTATCTCCAGGATAATAATATCCTTCGAATTTTGATGTGGTTTGGTTATACCGCATCATACCTTCAGTGGATACTCCAGCAGCAGGTCTCTGTGCCGTGGTTCCTGCAGGTAATGTTATAAATCCAGTATCATCAATGGTGGTATTCTTAAATGTAGAGATACCAGCATTAAATGTAGTACTAAATCCAGCTAAGACGCTTGCCTTTGACATAATATGCCGTACTTTCTAGTTATTTATTAAGACTTATATGTAATGTGTTCTATGATAATGTAGAATTTGTAAAAGGAAGACCTTTATCCCCATTATCTGTTGCATTATCATAAAAACCTTGGATCTTTGCAGCAACTTTATCTTTAATTTTATCCTGCGCAGCAGTAGATAAACTAGAAGTAATCCAACTCTTCACTTGAGTTTCGGTTAAATCAGCATAAGAAGTAAACTCACCACTACTATAAGAATCAGGTATATAGGGCTTCAAATCAAGAGTAAATCTTTCTGTGGTGTTATTCCCGTTCTCATCAATACCATATAGATATGCATTAACACTTTTCACTGTATCAGCTTCTGGAACTGATTGAGTGTCTAGTGTACATAAATGCCATGAATAAGTAATTGCCATTTTAATTTCTTGGTTATATTTTATTTATTATGTAAGCCAAATCATTGCTGCACGGAAGTTACCAGCACCACCAGTTATGGTTAGAGTGTTACTTCCACTAACACCAAAAGTAATACTATCTCCTTCAATTTTAGTTGCTACAGGAGCATTGTCACCACTATAATACCATTTCATGAAATATAGGGATGATTGTGTTGCAGTTCCATCATTAGTATTTCTACAACTCCAGATAAGACTGGTTGCACCAGCATTACCTTGGTTAACACTAATACCAGTATCAGTTGCAGATCCACTAGTTGCTAAACCTAAAACATACAACCCATAAGATGCAGCAATACCATGACCTTCGCCAGGAGTACCAGCAAATAGGACTTGTCCAGTGTTGTTTATATACATCCTTTCTGTTGATGAAGATGCACCATCAGAAGTTGTATTAAATATAAGCTTTCCAGGCATATCATTACCACCTGGTGCTCCATCAACTACACACTGGATTTGCGCAGCACTGCTATTTCTATCACTACCATCAGCACCATACCATCTTATAACTCCAAGACTATCTCCTGAAGATAGTACTGCAACTCCAGGAGTAGCTGAACCACTTCTTGATTTTTGGAACAAAAATGCAGGTCCGTTAGAATTAGCAGTATGTCTTCCTACTACAATTGAACCTGTATGATTCGCAGAATTAACTTGAAGTAATGATGCAAAACCGTCAGGTGCTGAATCAGAAGTAGTACCAACTAGTAAACTTCCACTTGTATCAATTCTCAGAGTTGTACTCAAAGTCACAGTTTGACCAGCTCCAGATGAATTATTAGGTCCATATTGAAAATCAATATTTCCATCATTCATGTAGATGCGGTTAGCATGTCCATTTGCTATGTACTTATTAGCAGATCCATCATTATAATTGTTAACACCGATTCCACCTCTATCATCATCTCCTGTTGATCTACCAAATGCAGAAAATCCTGTTCCTATTTGTAAGGCAAGACTATCAGCATTTGTAGCCCAAGGACTAGGTGTAACCCCCAATCCCATGTGACCAGCTGATGTGATGCGAAGTCTTTCTCCAGAAACTGCACCTGCAGGTCTGGTATAAAACGCCATGTAACCAGCATAGTTTCCACTGGTTCCATTTTCTTTTGCACCTTTTATTGCAGCAAATTGTTGTTTAGTAGTACTACCATCTTGTCCACCAAATCCTATTGAACCACCTTTGTTTGCTGCTTGGCTATCATTAGAGTAAAGACCCACTTGAGACCATACACCAGTAGGATCTTGGTTTGTTCCAGATATTGAAAGTAATGTTGATCTATCTGCAGTACCAAATCCATCACCTATAAACACTTCACCATCAGATGCGATGCGCATTCTCTCTGTTGGTGAACCTGCTCCATCAGCAGTAGTTCTAAATATCATTCTTCCAGGCAGATCATTTGATCCTGGCGTTCCATCTATTTCTACTTTAATTTCTGCTGAAACATTAGCTAAATCACCACCATCTGCACCAAACCAATCAATAGATCCTAAGCTGTCACCATCTTGAACAATTGTAACAGCACCATTAGCAGTTCCTCTTGATTTACAAAGTGCTATCCAAGGACCAGCAGCAGTATTACTATTTCTAATAATACTAAAAGCAGCATTACTATCTAATTTTTCTATCTGTGTTTGTGGATTAGCACCCCAAACAGTTCTACTGGTGTCAGAAGCTATAAGCACTCTTCCACTAGAGTCGATGCGAAGATATTCTGTTGATTCATTAGTAGCACGGAAGTAATGAGTATCAGCATTATAATAAAGACTTCCTGATGTAAATTGTAATGATTCAGAATTACTTCCAGCAGTCCAAATCTTATGTTGTCTACCTGAACCATTAGTTCCTTCAAGATATATGGCAGGATTAGTATTCTTTATATGTAAATCAGTGTCTGGTGATGTTTCATTTATACCTACCCTACCTGCTGATGTGATGCGAAGTCTTTCTGCTAAATTAACTCTAAATTGTAAAGAATTATCAGAATTATTATATCTTATGTAACCTTGTGCAGAATCATTGGCTGCATTATAAAAAGTAAGTTGACTACTTTCACTATTTGTATTTGGTATTAATCCAACATTTGTTTGACCATCACTACTTTTTATAGAAAGTTCTGCTCCTTCACCTGCATCTGGAGTAATTCCGATACCCATTCTACCACCTGAGTCGATGCGAAGTCTTTCTGTACCACCAGTTTCTACTGTGAATGTATCAGCAGCAGGGAATCTTATTGCAGTATTAGTGTCTCCAGTATGAACTATCTTATCTGCTATATTAAGGTCACTCCTAAAAGTTGCCACTCCAACTACATCAACAGCAGTGACATCTTCATATGTTAATGTTCCTGCAATACTTACAGCACCAGAAAATGTTGTATCTCCAGTAAACGTTCCTGTGGTTGCTGTAAGAGCTTGAAGAGTAGCAATACCAGCAGTTACATTTAAACCATTGACAATATTACCTGTTATATTTAATCCATTCTGAGCAGTAATTATACCTGAAACATTTAAACCTGTAGTTATACCACTAATTTGAAGTTGAGTAGTACCTATAGAGACTGAATTTATTTGATCATGTTCCCAAGTTCCATATATCCGCGCAAAAGTACCAACCCCCAGAGGACCCAGATGTACAGGAGTCGTAGTGGTTGGTTGTGCAGTTACTGTTCCAAGTCCAGCTAAATTACGTGCCCGCGTCATATCTAAAACATTTTTAGTTATTTATCCAAAAACATAATGTAGAATCAAGCACGTCAGATATATTATTCAGCAGGTGCTACTTCAGGAGTCACTGTTTCTACTCCTTCTTCAGCAGGTGCTGCTTCTGGTTCTGGAAGAGTTACACCAGTTTGCTCTAGATATTCCCTTACACCTTGCAATTTAGTGAATAGTGATCTCTTATTATCCAAAGCATTGCTTAACTGTTGTACTTCCTGAGATATAGTACCCTGTTGCTCAAGAACTTGTTGTAGATGCTTCTGTTGTTCAGTTAACTCAGCCATTAGTATAAATTGTATTTAATGTTGTACTTAGTATATATCAGGAAAAAATAAATGTCAAGTTAGGGTAATCCCTATGATGATTCCAAAGCAGCAACTTTTGCTTCAAGAGTTTCGACTTTATCGATCAAACCCTTAATAGCAGCAGCAAGAACTGGAGTCATCTGTCCATAATCTAACGTTTGTCCTTTAATACTACCATCTTCATTTACTGCATCTTTTTCACCACCTACAGCACCTCGCACACCAGCTTCTTCCACCTCATGTGCAATAAATCCATCAACTGTATTGGTCTTACCTGTTGCAATTCTATTATCAATCCAATTATATTTACTTGGTTTTAACTTCTTACATATATCAATACCTTCAGTACCTGACATCTCAACAATATTTTCTTTCCATCTATAGTCAGAACCTTGGTAGTAAGCTACATTAGAACCATCAGCACCATAAATTTCTCCCCTAGTACTACCAGCTTCTTTGAATTGAATGTGGTGATGAGTACCAGCAGCTTGATAGTTAGTTTTTATAATCCAGTCAATGGAATTATTTTCAAAAAACGCTAGGCAATCCCCAGTCAAACTATTAGAGTCTGTGTTAATAACTTGGAATGATCCAGCATGACCATTACCTAGTTCACCTGGAGAACCAATAGCAACGAGACCATTTTCTCTGACACGCATTCTCTCATTAACTGTTAATGAAGTGTCTCTATCAATAGTTTGAGCAGTAGAAGTGTAAAAATGTATACCAGAAGCTCCAAAAGCATCAATTTGAATAGCAGCACGAGCAACTGCACCATCATAAGAACTAACAAATCCAGAACTACTACCGTTTCCTCTTAATCCACCAGCTAACCATAAGTCTCCACTTCCATATTCAGCCCAAATATTAGTGTAGTTATAAGATGCACCACCCCAAGACAGTCCAACATTTTGTGTAGCAGAACCCAATTCCATTCCTTTGTAACATCCTGGATTGCTGGAATACACACCTATTCCCAACTTACCATCAGAACCCAAACGCATTCTCTCTGTTATCGCTGAATTATCAGTTGCAAAAACTAAATCACATGCATCACTACCCTTATCCTGTGCATATATTCTGGCATCTCCACCTCGTTTAGTTCTTAGTTCTAATCCATGATAGTACCAATCATTACTTCCTTCATCTTCAATTCTTAAGCAAGCAGTATCATCCTGACCACCACCATAAGTAACACTTGATTTACCTGTTACACCAACATATAATGGAGCACCTCCTGTTGTTGCACTACCAGCATATCTAATCTGAACTTGTCCTGTTGATGTGATACGAAGTCTTTCTGTTTCTGCTCCTCCAGTTGGTTGAGTATAAAATCTTAAATTACCACTATCATTTGCACCATCCTGATATGACTGAATAGAAACCAGGCTACTATCCCAATCCGTATTTCCGAAATATATCTTACCACACAAACCTGATGTGCTTGTAGAGGTTCTGGTCAGTTCTATGGAACCACCATCACTCTTGTTTATTGCTATTTGACCATTTGCTCTGATACGCATTCTTTCTACTGCTGTACTTGAACCATCAGGACAAGTATGAAATTCTAATCTTCCAGGTGTATCATCTGCACCTGGAGCTCCATCAATATCACAATATATTGCAGCAGCCTGAGAGGTCATATCATTACCATCAGCAGGATTAAAACTAATTGCACCTACGCAATCATTATTCTGAATGATAGTAGAAGATCCATCAGATGTTCCTCTACTCTTACCAAAACCTAGCCATGGATAATATGCATCATTACTATTTCTAACTATACTTGCAGAAGAAGTTGCACCATTTAATCCTTCTATTTGTACTGCAGTATTACCACCCCAAACTGTTCTTTGAGAAAGACTTCCTATATTTACTCTTCCACTTGTGTCGATTTGGACTCTATCATTAGCATTAGTACCGAAAAGTAAATAATCACTAGTGTGGGAATACTGAACATATCCTGCATACTCTCCACCTCCTGACGTTGCATCAGAGAAAAATATATTTCCAGTATTATCAGTTGCTGAACGAATTGTGATACCAGTTCTAGCACTAGAAGAAACTGTTAAATTATCAGCATCAGCATGTCCTTCAACACTGGTTCCACCAATTAATACTCGACCACTTGAGTCGATACGCATTGCTTCAGCAACTCCACCAGCTTCTGGTTTCGTTGCAAATTGCATATAACCACCAGCATCATCACCAGCATTACTATCAGAAGTAACTGAATATACTGCAATTAATGCTAAATTTTTAGAACCAGCATTACCACCACTTGAACCATCACTATTTTCCCTGTTAACAAATTTTAGTGCTCCAATAGTAGTATTATTTGCATTTTGATTTCCACTTATATTAAGAACTCCATATTCACCAGCAGTCCCATCACCTGTTATTTCTAATATCTTTGTATTTGCACTGTCGTTGTCAAATGTTGAACCTGTTAAACCTTGAGTGACTATCTCACCAGTTGATGTGATGCGAAGTCTTTCACTACCTGCTGTTTCTGCTGAGATTGTATCATTCGCAGGAAATCTTATTGCTGTATTTGTATCACCAATATGAACTATCTTGTCTGCTATTGATACATCACCAGTAAATGTTCCTGTGGTTCCACTCATAGGACCACTAAAACTTGTAGCAGTTAATATCCCAGTTACGACTGCACCTGTTGTTGTTACACGAAGTCTTTCTGTAGCATCAATTTCAAGTCTTATATCTGATAGAGTTCCACTGGAAGAATTTCCAGCATCTTGTCTAATTTTTATACTATCACCAGCTTGTTCAATGACAGCCTGTCCATGAGTACCATCACTATCTTCTAGATATATTGCAGGAATACTACCTTTCAGATGAAGCATACCATCTGGAGAATTTTCTCCAATACCCATTCTACCAGCTGATGTGATGCGAAGTCTTTCTGTCCAAGTAATTGCACCATCAGCAGAACCAGAACCAGCATTGTAATAAGCAAGAGCACCATTACCCTGCTCAAGTCTTGATGCTTCATCAGCAGCAATATATTCCCATCTACTATTAACATCATCATAATAAGCATTAGCTGTCCAATATGAAGCTGCATTAGCTGCTGGTGCATTACCACCAAAAGCACCTGTACCAGCCTGAACTGTCTTATATGCATTACCCCATGCTTCTCCAGCTACACCATCACCAACAATAAACGCACCATAGTTATTCAATTTAGCATTTACTGCTCCATCTACACTAAACTCTAAAACATTAGCAGTTGAACTACCAATAGTACATCCAGTTCCAATTGATACTCCACCACCTACAAGTACCCAATTAGATTTTGTTTTATTCCAAAGGAAAGATTTATCTCCATCACTTCCACCATAAACTATAATACCAGCACCATCTGCTGTAGTATTAGAAGCTGATGATGTTGATGCTATACCAATTGTTTTATCTTCTATATCTAAAATTTCTGTATTAACATAAGTATAGGTTCCATTAACTGTTAAATCGCTTGCAATCGTTAAAGAACTACCTATAGTTACATTACCAGCAACATCTAAGTTTCTTCCTACATTAAAATCTCTAGTAGAACCAGTAACATTAGTTGTATTAAATGACTTATAAGCAATCGCTTCTAATGTATCTCCTTGAACTGCTGGTGTTGAAGAAGCAAATGAGAAGGTAGACCCATCCGCAGCTGTATAGTCTGTTGTCTCATTCTGTTTGACACCATTCAAATAAACGTCAAGATATCCTAAATCATAACCACTAGTAAATGTAAATGAAGTTTGTACTCCAGTGGTTACATTAAAAGTCTGTCTATTAATAGTGGTACGTCCATCACTAGGATTACGTCCAATATATCCTTGAGGTGCTCCAGCCATTAGCTAACTCCAGATAAGATTGCCAAATTAACATCAACTGCATTTGCAGTGTCACAATATACTCTCACTTGATCATCCTGTTCTATCACTGTTTTACCTGCTTCACTAATAACAAATGAACTTCCTGCAGGAATTGGTATATCACTTGCTAACAAACTGGTAGAATTTGCAGTACCAGCAGCACTATTATCATATACCTCTACAGATACCTGTATACTACTTTCTGTTAGATTAGCAAAAGTACCACCAATCAAAATTGATTTATCAGTAGCAGATGAAGTATAAGCAGTAGTAACACCTAAGAAACTTACAATCTGACCTGTAACAGCAGAAGTATTAGTAGAACTTCTATCCACTGAAACATATCCAGTTGCAGTAGTAAACCCTGTAACTTTTGCTCCCTGACGGAAGTGTTGACTAACTATCATACTACCAGTGGTTAACCCAGTAGTATTCATACCTCCAACTATATTACTAGTGGCAGCAAAATGCACAGTAGCAGCAGTTGTAGATGTAATTCCAACAGCTCTTTTTATTGAGTTTGAAAACGATTCAGCCATTTTTCTTTAAAGGGTAGTGATATTTATTAACCGCCAAGAGCGATTACCAGTCCAATAGAAGGAATAGATCCTCCATTCAATGTTGCTGCAACTGTAGTAGAAGCAGAACCAATAGCAAATGTTCCATCACCTGTAACAGTGAATGTAGTACCACCATTACCAACATGGATAGTATTAATACTGGATATACCAGCAATAGTTGATCCACCAGAAACAACTAGTCCACTTGTAACAGTACCAACATCAAGTGTAACAAGAGATGAAATACCAGTTACATGAAGATTTTTTGTTGAGGTAAGACCTACAACAGTAACTCCATTACCTACGTTACCACGTATAGTAGCAGAACCATAAACAAGTAAATCTCCACCAGTAGTTGTTATACCACCAGATGGGGCAAGTGTTGTAATTCCTACATCACCTTCAAAACCACCAGATGCACTTGCAATTCCTACAATACTAACACCCGTTCCAACTGTAGAGAACTTCCTTGAATTATCAAAAAAGAGATCTACTGAACTATTCTCTCTGAATACTGCTAATGATTCATTAACAGCAGCATTCTTAAATTGAATAGTATTGGAGATTATATTTAAGTCACCTGTACCTGCGTCTTTGATGTACGAATCCGACGCATTGTGATATATTCGAAGATCCCCATTTGAATCTCCAAGAGCACCACCAAAATGTAATACATCATTATCAAGTAGATGTACATTATTTTGGAAGGTAGAAACACCAGTAACATTAATACTGGTTGCTCCAATACCATCTGCTTTTACTCCACTGAAAATAGCAGAAGGAGCATTTGATGTACCACCACCTACACCATTAGTGCCATTACCACTAACAATTATACGTTGGAACTCAGCATCTGTAAAGGTAGATATACCAGTGAAGGTAGATATACCACTAACATCTAAGTTAAACGTACTAACAAAACCAACATCATTGTTTAGATAGATGCCATTTGCTTCTATATTTCCTGAACCACTTCCATTTCCCTGAACACGAACATCACCCTCAACATATAATGTTGGGTTGATTGTTGTTCCAGTACCAGGATTAGCATTAAGTATATGAACTGGATACCCTGGGGTAGCAGTATTAATACCAACTAAACCAGAATGGAAAGGAGAATTAGTTGGGTAATCTCTGGGACCTTTAACAGTAAAGATAGTATTACCAGTCCCAACGTTAAATTCTTGTACTACAGTAGTAATACCAGTGAATTTACCATCTGGCGCAGAAATACCCTGACCTTTTACGTCCAGGGTAGTGGTTGGGATAGTAGAACCTATACCGACTTTATCTAGGTCAGAAGAAGCAAAGATCAGATCTTCATTTACTTCTAAACCATTTTTGACTATAAAATTCTTATTGACAGCCATAAGGTCTCCAGAGGTTCACTATCCCCTCAATTATTATCTTTATTTATATTAGATTGCTATTTCAAATTTAATAGATGTGGATGTAGATGTATTTCCACCTAACTCTGATGATTTAATATCAAATGTATCGTCAGAATAACCACTTCCACCTCCACCTCCAGATATATTTACTCCACCTTCACCACCAGTAGCACCATTTCCACCATTACCACCTTCACCAATTGATAATCCAGAAGTTTCAGTCACAGTATATCCTGGCTTAAATCCTCTTGTAATTGAAGCACTACCACTTGCAACTGTTCCATTAATATATCTGTATTGCATTTCACTAGAACTATTATTATCACAAGCACCTATACCTTGACCAATCCAATAAGTTCCTCTAGAACAAGAAATAGTTCTTCCTCCATTAGGAGTAGTAGCAATAATATCACCATCATATCTAGTGAAATTAGTACCAGTTAATACTGACCCCCATTGTCCTGTGAGATTAAAATTACCAGGAGCAATTCTAGAACCACCTCTTCCACCGTTCTTACCACTACCATTACCACCAGCCATATTAACTCCACCACCTGCTCCGCCATTAGCAGTAGTTCCAGCATCCCCACCTTGACCAACCACAGCCATTAATTGTGCTCCTCTATAGATGAACACTGCTGAATTATTTGAAACACCTATAATAGTATATTCAATATTCTTTAAAAGTCTAAAGTCTATAACAGACTTTCCTCCTCCACCACCTTCATAAATTCCAACATCTGCTCCTTTAGCAGCATTAATAGTTAATCTTATATTATAATTCTCTTCTGGAGAGAAGAATTGAATAATACCATAATCACTTCCAAATGTATCACTATCTAAAGTAAATGCTCCATCCTGACCAATATTTCGTTCTATTGACTTCTGTAAGTTAGTAGAAGTAGTATATGCTTCAAACTTAACCATACTTCTTGGAAGAACACCAGTAAAAGCAACCCCTACTGATTTTGATTGTATTCTATACCCTGCTGCATCTTGATAGGCATTGAATTGTATAGTGGAAACTCCCACAGTTATTTTCTTTATTTCTAAAGTAGGAGTAGTAGCACCAGATGCATAATTACCAGTCAAAGCACCAGCTCTACCCTCGTCTTCTATTATTTGTGGTCCTTCACCATCACCAATATCCTTTGTCCAATAATATGTTAAATCTCCATATGAAGAATCAGTTGTAGTTGCTCCAGAAGTAAAGGTTGTGATTTCTCCCTGACCTATAGTAAATCCAACTGGTTGAGAAGTAATAGTAACTTCTGGCAATACTGTTAAACTAGCAACAGAAGTATTAAGAGGACCATTTAATGCGTTACCAACCCCTCTTCCATTTGAATCATAAGTTCCAGAAGCATAACCAACTTCAAGATAAAAGTTTCTTCCATTATCAGTTGGACTAGTTATATTTTTAATAGTTAATGTTGTAGTTCCACTTCCAGTAACATTAGTCCCATCTGTCAGTTTACCATCATCATCATACCATTGATTAATAAATTCTCCACTACTAGCAGTTACACCAGGAGCATTAGGTGTACCTAAAGCAGCAGTTGCAATTCCCACGTAAGTAGCAATACCAACTAAAGATGTAGTAACTAAATCTGTTGTTGGAAATGCTGGAGTGAAATCTGCTGTATATTTTGCAACTCCCTTATAAATTCTAAAATCTTGAAGATAAGTTGTATTTTGAAGGGGTCTTTCTCCAACAAAACCTGCAGTAGGAGAATCCTGAGCTCCAATCATTAATCTTAAATCACTATTATTGGGTGAAGCTGATGATGAATATTCTACTGTATCATGAAAAATACCATTCAAATAAAGACTATATGTATTTCCACTAAAAACAAGAGCTATATGATACCATCTATCATTAGCAAGAGGTTGTGAAGTTGTAAGAGCTTGTTCTGTTCCAGCTCTATTAACATATGCCGTAACATATCCATTTTCAGTATGTCTAATGGAAAAATTATTTAAATTATGATCATTTCTCCATTGACTAATAATTGTTTCATAAGTTGTTGTAGGATTTGCATCAAACCAAACCCATCCTTCTACTGTAAAATCTCCATTAAAATACCAATCGTTACTATCACTAAAACCTATATAATCATCTCCACCAGCAAATTTCTGACTTTTACCATAGAAAATACTTCTCTCATCACTAGCAAAAGGAACTCCTCCAATTGTAGCAACTTTATTACTTCCTGTTCCACTAATATCAGCACTAACATCTCCACCAGAAGTATTAAAAGGTAGAGCAAGAACTAAATTTTCTTTATTAGCATCAGTTCTAAAAGTATCTAAAGCAATTGCTCCAGCATCATCAGTATTCCTAATAGGTAATGCACCTGTTGCAGGTCCAAAGGGAGTTTGAAAAGAATCCTTCTGAGTAATTATATTACTTGGATTCTCGGTAATCTCTATCGTAGGTCCGTTCAAATCAAGAGTGGTTTGAGTAGACCTGTAACTATGAAATGCTACTGGACTCATGAGAAGTTCTGACCTCCAACTACACCATATAGTGATGACCCTCCATCAAATGTCATGAATGAATATATGTCTATTGCATTAGCAGTCTTAGTGACATTAGGTTCAATTCCTCCAGGCCAGTAAACTGGTATAGCAACACCACCACTTGTCTTAAAGGTATCTATACCCACATTACGAGGAGTTGTTCCTTGTACAATTTTAATAGTAAAGGCAGTAGCCATATTACTACTAAAGTTAGAACATCTAAACTCTGTAATATCTTCTGTGGTAGTAATTGTAAATGTTTGACCAGCAGTAAGACTTAAGTTAACAATACCAGAAGAAGAACCAACAGGAACAGGAAGTTCAGTATAAGACTTTAATCTAGCCTCACCTTCTACATCAAGGGCAGCCCTTGGTGTTGCAGTTGAGATACCTAATTTACCTGTTGAAGATAATCTAACTCTTTCTTCATTACCAGCTTTTATTATAAGATCATCAGTTACAGCACCTATCTGTACATTATGAGTAGTATTACTATCTTTAAATGCTAATAAAGAAGTAGCATCAGTGCTCTCTAATATTGTACTAATATCATCAGAAGTTTGTACGTGAAGTTTAGCAGATGCACTACTTAAACCTATACCTAGATGATTATCAATGTTAATACCACCAATAAATTCAGCACCTCTAACAAACTTAGAAAGGTTTCTTACAAATAGATCTGTCTTAGCAGTTCCAACGCTACCCAATGTCAAGGTCATATCAGATGTTGGGAAGGTTGTACCTATTCCCACACTTTGTTCACTAGACGGATAAATTGCTGCACTATCAGCCCCTGCTTGCCACAGACTATCTACTGCGAGGTTAAACAATCCAGAACCATCACCTTCTATTGTATTAGCATAAAGAAGACCATCAACTCTTAATTTTGCTCCATTAGCAGTAGAACCAATACCAACTGCTCCACTATTATGAAGTCCACCTGCTCCAGTCTCTACAGTAATAGAAGAACTACCTGAACCAATTCTTACTGTCTCTGTTGGTCCACATGCAGTAGTAGCAATACCAATCTTATCGAAGTTACCTTCATTAATGTAAGCACTAGCACTAATAGCACCAAATGGAGCCCAACTGTTATCAGTTGTAAATACCCAACCAGTAGTTCCACCAAGAGGTGGGTTGTCCTGATAAACAATGTCTCCTGGGTTTCCTGCTATAGCAGGAGTAGAAATACCAACTGTATATTTTCTTGAAACAGTAGCATCACCTTGAAGGAATATACTATTTGCCTCAATACCTTCTTCAGAAGATGAAGTTACTTTCTTAGAGAATGATACAGGACCATCAAACTGAGATAGGATGTCACTATTAGCACCACCCTCTACATTAATAGACCTAGAAACTGTTACTTCTAAAGGAGTAGTAATATCTACACCAGAAGCACTACCTGTAGCAAATAAATCTTCACCAGTAACAGTAGGAACAGGTGTATCAAATACTTCTTCTTTACCAGTAGTAGCATCAATCTTCTTATTACCTACAAAGAAGTCTCCACTATCATTCATTCCAGTGTAGACGTTAATACCACCACCAGATGTTAATGATTGAGCAAGAAGTTGCTCATCAAATGATGGAGAAGTATCCTGTCTAGATGGTAAAGCAGTTGAGTAGTTACCTGGTCCATAACCAACATACTCAAATGTATGACTGGTTGAACGAGTACTAGATGGTTTTCTTAATTCAACTGGTTCTACTTTTAATTTCCTTATAACACTACCATTATCATGAGCAGCTGCCTGTGTACCAACAACTCCTCTGAATACCTTAAGTGGATTTCCAGTTACAGTACTCTTAATTCTCATTATCTCATCATCAATTCTTAAGTAATCACCAATCTCCCAATCATTACCAACCATGTTAGTAACATTAACTTCATCAGTAGTAATATTACCAATAGCAGAAGAAAGTGTATCAGTAATTCCACCGTAAATATTTTGTTGTCTACCACCAAAGTTCTCATCATAAAGTGTAACACTACCACCTTGAGCACTTAATCCTGGAATATAACCAGTAATAGTTCCAGCAACACCTGGACTTAGAGTAGTTACTCCAACATTAATAACAGCCTTAGTTAAACTTACAACCTCAGTAACCACAAAACCTGCATTCCAGAATGAATTAGTAGCACCACCAATAAAGATAGTATTATTTGGTCTCAGTCCATGAGCAGCAGTTGTTGTTATAGTTGCTATACCAAGTGTATTAGTAAGGTCTATAGCACTAATACTTAATCCTTCTCCAGTAACCTGAGCATATGAATTAGAAGTAAAGGTTACTCCTACACCTGTCTCATGATGAACTGCACCATCAGTAACACCAACTCTAGAATCAACAATAAACTCTTTTGTACCAGTTGTAGTTGATATTCCAGTAATCTTATAGAGTTGATTATAATCAGTATAAGCAGTAGAAGTTATTCCAGCAATACTAATAGTATCTCCTACATTATTATAAATTCCCTCTACACGGAAAACTGCTGTAGTGAATCCTGCAGTACTTTCACCATGAGGAGCTGCATTTTTATCTAACCAATAGTAGTCACCTACTCTAAAGTTAGTTCCTGGATTCATAATTTGAACTCCAGTAACAACTTGTCCAGCACTAACATCAATACGTACTGTTGCATTAACACCTACAGGAGATCCACCATGTGTATTAATTCCTGTTCCATCAGTAATAATTTGACAAGGAACTAAAGGAACATCATAGTAATACTCAACAGCTCCAGAATTAGTACCATATTTTGTACCACCATTGGTTATACTTAATGTTACAAGACGATTTAATCCATGATCATATGATGTATAAACTGTATGAGCAACACCAGTCTGATCTGAACGAATATCAGTAATTGCTATACCAACACCCAAATCAGAATATGCTCTATCAACACCTTGCTTAGTAATACTATTCTTTACTTCATCAACTACAACTTCACCAGTATTATCAGGTAAAGCATAAGTTTGAGTAGCACTTGGGTTAGAGTTTGGATTATCTCTATCATACTGAGGATAAAGATTCCTAATTGGTTGTGAGAATGAGAAGTTAGCACTATCATTAAATGGTGAAACTTGTGGTGTGCTGGATGCATCTACCACAGAAAGATAATAAACACCATCCTGTTCACCACTCACATATTCTCTAATTTCTTCTACGTCATAGATGTAAAAATTATTCTTTGTATTTACTCTCTGGAATGTAGGTAATGCAGTAGTTCTTGTTGAAACATTATTACTAAACTGATTTGGATTAGTTGTAGGACCATCATTAACCTTAAACTGTGATAATCCAGTAACGTCAGATACAGTAAATGTTCCATTATAACCAGAATTACCAACACCCAATGCGTTCTCTGCACTGGTTACATTTAAGATCTTAACTTTAGATCCCACAGAAAGACCATGAGGAAGTTCTGTGTCATAAGTAACAACACCAGAACTATTATAAGTACAAGTTCTTAAGAAACTGAAGTTTCTCATCTCAGTTTCATTAGTAAGAGTTACCTGAGTTGGACTGTACTGTAATGCTACCTCAGTATTATTATTACCAGTTACATCATTAGACTCTTGAACTACAAAAGAAGGTCTAGGTGCTCTAGCAGAAGTAATACCACTACCAGCAGGAATTACATACCTATACTTGTAAATCTTATCTTCTAAAGTTCTACTATCTGGTTTTCTGGTTAGATAAGTTCTAGAAGTTGCTTCTCCCAAAACAGCAGAACCTAAAGCTTTTACAGTAGGATAAAGTGTATTATCTGTTGCAGCAGTACCAACATTAACGTACCACTGACTTTCTGTACTATCATATTGAACTGGATGTCCAGTCTCACCAGCCAACTTATCACTGACCCTACTTTCTACTGTTAATGTTCCACCAAGATTATTAATAGTAAGTGCTTTTGCATCAACAGCATCATTAGAAGATGTTGCAATCTTTATTTGATCACCAGCTAAGTTAGTAGTAATAGCATAGTAAATTCTGTTAGCATCAATTCCATCAGGTAAACGAGCATTATCACTAATAATTCTGATAGATTCAGCATTTATAAATTGATGTCCCTCTGTTAAAGTAAGAGTAGAGTCTGTAATACTGTTACCAGTAGAAACATTTCTACCAACAACTGCTTTTTTAACAGAAGTAACTTGAGTTGTACCAGCACCTGTATTAGGCATAATGATACGAGCATAATACTCAACACCAGTTCCTTCTTGAGTAATAAGACTGTTTATTCTGTCACCAGACTTTGCACCAATTCTATAACCCTGAACTACACTTTCTGGTGCAGCAGCTTGGTTGGTTTCTTGATAAAGGTATAATCTAGCTGTAGTTGCAACACTTACTGTTTTTGCTACATCAATAGCACCATATTCAAGATTAACTTCAGCATCCGTATTTTCTTTAGGTGGAATTATATTAGTTACATATCCTACATCATCTCTAAGGAATGCATCACTTCTAAAGCCCTTAGAAATTAAAGAGTTCTGACCATAACTAGAATTAGAGTTAGCAACAGTAAATTCACCACCACTCTCAGTTACAAACTGGTTAGCAAATCCAGAAGCTTCAACAGAATTTATTTCTACTAATGCATTATTAGATGCTTTGATATGGAAGTTATAATAAGCAGGTTTGTACTTAGCATTACCATCATTATGAATATTTGAAATAATGGTAGAATCATCATAACTACCAGTTGTTTTATTATACTTTACAAAAGCATTATTATCTTTCTGTAATCCAATACCCTTGAAATTATTAACTATAATAGATTTAAATCCACTTACCTTAGAACCATCTGCATGAAGACCATTAAGACCTAAAACAGAACTCATATCTACATTAAAGATATAAGGAGAAGCAGATTCAACAGTATTTGTGTCTAATACAACTTTAGATGCTGAAGGAGTTGGAAGAGGTGTGTTAGGAGTTATTGGTACTTCATATGTGAATTTGGTTGTATTGCCATCAGTATTCTTAGTTAAAACTGATTTTACTACAAATGATCCATTATAGTCAGGATCTGGTACTCCACTAACATTAAATGCAGTATCTACATCCAATCCTGTAAGTCCAGTTGTTAAAGTAACTGTAACAACATCAGTAGCAGTTGCTCCATCTCCAGCTTTAATACTACTAATACCTATTTCACCACTCTTAGGACCTATAATTCTATATTCATCAACTTTTGGCTCAATATCCAATCCAGTAGAAGGATAATCTGGTTCAACAGCACGTCCAGAGGCAGCACCATAAACCAATCCAACTTTCTGATAATAAACATCTAAATCAGTTCTAGGCGTATAATAAGTATTGAATATATCTTTTAAGTTGATTTGATTTACACCATCTACAAATTCAAAAGCAGTTAATTTGTGATGGGTAAAATTAGGAGTAAATTTAGCATCTGTATAATCCTTAAATATTTTTCCATTAGGATTACCATCAAAAATAGAAAATTCTAGAAAGAAACTTCCTCCAGTTATCCTAAAGATAGCACTACGCTCAATATTTTGATTATCTGGGTTAGGAACATAAGTAGGACGTATCTTTGTCTTACGTTGATCCATTCCAACAATAGACACACCCCTTGGAACTATAACACCACCATATATACTGTTTAACTTATAAAGAATATTATTTGAAGAAGATAAATCAAAATCAGAAGTAGTAGAGAATACAGGAAAATCTAAAGATGTTGTACCTTGTCTTAATCTGTAACGAATAGGATCTGTTGAATCATCAGGCAACCAACCAGGTCTATTATCTACAACATGCTCTCCTGGATATACCACGACTGTTGTTTTACCAAAACGGTCATTATCCAATCCTTGCTGATATGAAAATCGTGCTGCTTCTATCAACGCCCTTTGAATGGTAATGAAAGGACGACCAAGTGAATTTCCCTGATTTTCTACAGCATCTGTGGCATCCAAATCATTTGGATTTACATAAATGACGTTACCACGAACATTCTTCAGGAAATTATCTAAGCGACTAAGTGGCATCTCTTTTGCGCAGTATATCTATTATGACTTATTTATCAAAAAAGTAATAGGGT
>VTLG01007003.1_pt1 | contig 35999 bp, 42 predicted proteins | sample 4694571 | NCBI WGS metagenome assembly VTLG01 (sample SAMN12604809, study PRJNA352737) | marine metagenome | biome: ENVO:00000447; feature: ENVO:00000209|ENVO:00000569|ENVO:01000036; material: ENVO:00002151; isolation source: viral sequences binned using virsorter ...
CATTCTTTGACTTCCGAGAAGTAAGTTTTTTAATTATTTGTTTAACTAATGGTTTTATTAAATTTATAATAATAGGAGTAGTTGCAGCCACAGTAGCAATAGCAGCAGTAGAGACAACCACGCTAGGAGTAGGTATGTATTGGTCGATGAACGGTACGTCTTCATAGAGAGTAATACATTCAACCCCATCATCTCCTCTTTTATGTCCAGTAACACGTTCTAATCGTTTTTCGTTACGAAAGTCTCCTACTCTTTGATCTCGTTTACTAGGGCAAGGTTTGTATTCATCTTCTTTTTTTTCTTCTTTTGGTATTTCAGTTTTAGGTGGTTTACTAGTTGGCATCTCACTTTCATTAGCAAGATTAGGCATCTCTTCTGTAATTGTTAATTGATCTGGTACATAGTCCAATGGGTTAAAATTAGGATACGGACAATTACTTACTACACCATTAGGATCTTCTATTATTAAATTTCTATTGCCTGTATTTTTTGTGTCTCTGTGGTAGTAAGTGCAACCTATAATCTGTACATTAGAGTGGCTATAGTCAGGCACATGGGTATATGGGATATGGACATCAGAGATATGTATCTCAGGTATTTCCAATTAAAATTTTATTTCTTGTTTAGGAAGTGGTATAGGCATTGATGGCCCTGTCATATTAGGTAATCCTTTTTCTAATACTTTAGGCATCATGCCACCAACTCCTTCAAGAACTTTATTCATCATTTTTGTTTGGAATTGTTCTGAAGTTACATACTTGTAACCAAAGTACGCTCCACCACTCATTGAAGCTACCATTACAAATGAGACAATACTCAAAATGTTAGCTATCTTTTGAAACATATGATTAAAGAATTACTTAATAAAATGGTAGCACCACTTACTCTGATGGTACTACTTCTTCTTGTGGGGTTAATGCCTCTTTATCTGATGGCTGGTTTAGTTCGGGTGACTCTTGAGTCTCCAAAATCTGCTGTTCCAAAATCTTCATTGCACCGTTAACTTCATAAATAGCTATTGTTAGCTGTTCTTTTTGTTGTGCAAGATTTTGTAATTTTTCTTGTAAATTCATAATTTAATAGAGTTTTTTACCAGCAGTAATAGCAGCATCTATGTCTGTAAATGATTCCGTTGTCCAGATAGATGTTGAACCATCAGTTTTCTTGTAAGCTTTGATAATTTCAAGATGCTCTACATTACGCTTGATTTTATCTTTGTAATCATCATCAGTCTCATCTGATGTCTTAGCGGTATTGATGACAGTTACGCTATCACCAGCAGCTTTAAAGATTGCTGCGATTTCATCTGAGGTTCTTTCTTCCATGATAAAAAAAGTAGTTGTTTACAGTTTACCCTGCTTCGAGGGCTGTGACTTTTGCGGATAATTCTTGCACTGCTTTTACAAGTATTGGTACAAGTTTGCCATAACTTGCTTCTAACCTGTCAGGGTTTTCATCCATTACCATGTTTAAATAATCTGCATTATTCTCTTTCTGTGCTGTTTGTAAATCCTGAGCGATAAAACCATGGTCATCTTTACCATCTTTACCATTGCCATCTCTTGTATCCCATTTAAATTTAACAGGTCTCAATTCGTTTATAAAGTCTAAACCTTCAGGCAAGTCTATAACATTTGTTTTATCTCTACCATCTGACAAGGAACTTATTGTTTGTGTGTTACATCTTAGACTTCCTATTGAAGTATTACCAAGTGTTACTTCATCTCTGACTGTGGCAGAAGATGGTGTTGCATTAACACCGATAACAATAACGTTTCCTCCAGTTGTAGTGGTAAGATTAGCTCTATAACCAACAGCAACAACGTGATCTCCAGTAGTTACATTTTTTGCTGCCTCAAAACCAACAGCTGTGTTACTGCCCCCAGTTGTGTTTGCTGTCAAAGCTGAACTACCAACGGCAGTATTATTATTAGCTGTTGTATTACTATTTAAGGCAAAATCACCAACAGCCACGTTCAACGTACCTGTAGTATTAAGATACAAACCTCTATAACCACAAGCAGTATTTTGATTGGCAGTTGTGTTTGTAGCTAATGCTTGAAGACCAATTGCTGTATTAGCACCACCAGTTGTGTTTGCTGTTAAAGCATTTATTCCTACAGCAGTGTTGTTAGATGCAGTTGTATTAGCTCTTAGTGCAAACCCTCCAATAGCTGTATTACTTTCTCCTGTTGTATTATTTTCAAGAGTTTTTGGTCCAAAAGCAGAGTTTCCATCAGCAGTTGTAACTGATGTTAATGCTTGATAACCTACTGCCGTATTGTTGTCAGCCGTAGTGTTTGCATCTAAGGCAAGAGAACCAACAGCTACATTCTGAGTTCCAGTTGTGTTCGCTGCTAAAGTATTATGACCTAATGCTGTGTTATTACTCGCAGTAGTATTAGCATACAAAGCTGAATAACCTACAGCTACGTTATTACTACCTGTGGTATTTGTTCCTAATACAGCTTGACCCATTCCTATGTTGTAACTACCAGTAGTGTTTGCATCTAAACAAGCATTACCAAAAGCATTATTTTGTGTTCCAGTTGTATTAAATCTTAAAGCAGAATATCCAAAAGCATTATTAGAATTTGCTGTAGAGTTCATTTGTAAAGCCAAAGCACCAACAGCTACGTTCTGTGTTCCAGTTGTGTTTGATTTTAATGCGTCATACCCTATAGCAACGTTATTATTTGATGTAGTGTTGCTGCCTAATGCTGAAACACCGATAGCAGTATTAGAATCTCCTGTAGTATTTGCATCTAAACAAAAAGCACCTATACCAATATTTTCTGCTCCTGTGGTATTTGCCGACAATGCTAGGTATCCAATAGCTACGGCACTATTTGCAGTTGTGTTACTTTGTAAAGATCCATAACCTAATGCTGTATTATTATTAGCGGTTGTATTAGATCCCAATGCAGACCTACCAACTCCTGTATTGTATGCACCAGTTGTGTTATCTGCTAAAGCATTAAGTCCAACCGCTGTATTATCGGAAGCCGTAGTATTAGAGTCTAAAGCATAAGCACCAACAGCTACGTTAGAACCTCCAGTTGTGTTTCCTTTTAAAGCCTGATAACCAACGGAAGTGTTGTTAGCACCAGTTGAGTTAACACTCATAGCTGTATAACCAACAGCGGTGTTATAACTAGCTGTTTCATTAGAAGCTAAAGCACTTCTACCTAAACCTGTGTTATATGATCCTGTGGTGTTAGTCGTAAGAGCATTCATACCAACAGCAGCGTTATCTGCTCCAGTTGTATTTGAACCTAAAGCATCTTTACCAACGGCTGTGTTGTTAGAAGCTGTCGTATTAGCATCTAAGGCTCTTTTTCCTACAGCTACATTGTTAGCTCCTGTTGTGTTAAGAGCTAAAGCAAAATATCCCACAGCGACATTATCACTAGCAGTAGTGTTTGCACCTAACGAATTATATCCAAGAGCAGTATTGTTTCCGCCTGTTGTATTTGCGTCTAAAGCGTAAGCTCCAAAAGCATCATTTGGTGATCCAGTTGTGTTTGCTTTTAAAGCATCTTTACCAAATGCTGAATTATTGGATGCACTTGAATTACTTTCCAAAGCACTTGTACCCACAGCAGTATTACTATCGGATGTATTTACATTTAAAGCTGCTCTTCCGACAGCAGTATTGTTATTTGAAGTAATATTAACTGCCAAAGCTGCTTGACCAATAGCAGTATTATTAGCTCCTGTAGTACATGAACCCAATGCAGACTTACCCACAGCAGTATTATTGTCAGCAGTAGTATTTGCATCTAACGCTAAAGAACCTACAGCTACGTTGGACGATCCAGTTGTGTTATTTACTAATGCGTCAAACCCCATAGCGGTGTTATTGTCAGCAGTAGTGTTACTACCTAAAGCACCTTTACCAACGGCTGAATTTTTATCACCAGTAGTGTTTGCCATTAAGCATTCTCTACCTACAGCAGTATTCAGAGTCCCAGTAGTATTAGCCTGTAAAGCATTAGCACCTAACCCAGTGTTGGATGCTCCAGTAGTGTTTGCTCCTAATGTTGATCTTCCTAATGCAGTGTTATTACTAGCTGTTGTATTAACATCTAAAGCTCCAGAACCTATGGCTGTATTATTATCTCCAGTAGTAATACCAGTTCCAGCATTATATCCAATTAATGTATTATCAACTGCGTCTGTACCTGTAAAACTATCTCCAGCATTTGAACCAGCTACAGTATTACCTTGTGCATCACTTGTTACACCAGCTGGATCCCAACTTAAAACTCCATTTGAATCTGTTTTTAAAAATTGACCATTAACAATATTAGTAGGCAAAGTTAATGTATAACTTGCAGCGGCACTATGGGCTGGTGATTTAATTTTTACACCATGACTATTTTGAGAACAATTAAGCTGTAATGTTCCATCAGCACTACTACCATCACCTTTGATTTCTACAACACCAGTACCATTTGGATTTAATTTAATATTGCCATTAGTCGTGCTTGTGTTGATTTCACTAGCTTGAAGGTCTAAGTTACCACCTAGCTGTGGAGAAGTATCTTCAACCACGTTACTTAGACCACTACCTGCTGGAACTGTTGCCCACTTAACACCTGTAGCTTCACTGCTATCAGCAACTAACACATGGTTATTAGTACCGACAGAGAGTGCTGTAGGATCACCAGAACCATCTCCGACTAAGATCTGACCTTTTGTACCCAGGTCAGTATTCATTACTGCACCAGCAGCATCTACGTTAGTTGCATCTGTGACATCAGCACTGGTTTCAATCCCATTTAATTTTGTATGGTCTGCGTCAGTAAAGACATTGCTATCAGTTGCAGATTCTACTGCTGCTCTTATTTCTGCATCAGTTTGATCAGCAGTCGCACTTGCTTCTATTGCATTTAATTTACTGTGGTCAGCATCTGTAAAGACATTACTATCAGTAGCGTTTTCAACAGCAGTTCTAATCTCTGCGTCAGTCTGATCTGCTGTAGCAGAAGCTTCTATAGCGTTTAGCTTAGTGTGATCTGCATCTGTAAATACGTTGCTATCACTAGCACTTTCAACAAGAGTTCTTATTTCTGCTGCTGTTTGATCTGCTGTAGCAGAAGTCTCGATACCGTCTAATTTTGTCTTATCACTAGCAGACATACTTCCAGCATTAGATCCAGAAGCTGCTTGTAATTTAGATCCAGATATAGCTGCACTTGCATTTACATCAGCATTAACAATAGTTCCGTCAGTTATCATTGTTGAAGTTACTGTCCCTGTATCTCCAGTAGTAACGACTGATCCGCTTACATCAGGAAGTGTAATCGTATTATCTTGTGTAGGATTTGTTATAGATAAAGTAGTTTCATTTGCGTCATCAGTAGACCCTTCAAAAACAAGGTTGCCAGTTACACCTTGAGATCCATCTCTTTTTACATAATCAAAAATTAATTCTTGAACACCATGCAATAATTGATCAGCATTTGCATTTAAATTTGCTGCTGTTAATACGCTTGCATCTTCAAAAAATACAGCGTTTCCTGTCATAATAGTATTTCTATTAATCTTAATAATTGCCCCATTAGCGGGTGCATTTCCAGATGTAAATGTAATTTGTGTTGTACTTGAAAATGTATAATGTGTAGTACGAGTTTTTAAAACACCATTAACAAACACTTCAAGATCAAGCTCAGAAGTGTAAGGAAAATTTATAGCATATGGGCCGACAGAACCATTACTTGTATGAGTAGTAACTGTACTAACGGTTGAACCGTCTTGTGAAAGAGTTGCCATGATTAGTTAGAGGTCTAGGTTTGTGTTGTACTCTTCATTGAGTGCTTCAAGGTCATTGAGGTATGCGTCTAGCTTACCCGATTCTACCTGTTCTGGCTTTGTTATCCAATCATAAATTGCACGTTCTTCTGAATCTTTATAAATCTTATGCCATCCTGTTCGTAATTCTTTAATGTATTTATCTCTTAATGTTTTAGATCTTTGAGAATCTATTGCCTCTACACCTTCTGTAATTATTTTTAATCGTTGTTGTACTTCTGGATCATTTATAAAATTTAAATATTTTTCTTGTACTCCTACACCATCTTCATCTTTTAATAAAGGAATACTATTGTTTATTTGAGTCCATTCTGCTTGATTAAGGTATATACCACCATATATCTCAGATGGTAATTTTACTGGTCTATAACCTATATCTTGCATAAAGGTAGTAATAGGATTGTTTTCTGATCTGCTAGTTTTAATTGGGTTGAAGTTTTTATATCCAAGTCCTACTGGATATTCTTGAAACTTACCTGTGAATTTATTTCTAATTGGTTCTAAATCAGCATCCCAACCATTAACACCCATTGATAATTCTCTTAAATAATTTATACCAAACCTTGTAAAGAAATCAGTAACTAAAGGAATTTTATCTTGATTTTTTAAAGTTCCATCTTCTCTTATTTCTTGATTTGTTAAATCACCCTTTTTAATTTTCTTATCAAATCTAGGATTCTGTATTTTATAAGTTATACCTGTCATACCATCATAATAATCATATTGCTGAGATCTTTTTATAGATCTTGCTAATGTTTGTGGCATTGGCACAGGTATTTTAGATAGACCTAAAGTTCCTATACCCAAGTATTTAACAGTACTTTCTGGCATCCCTAAACCTTTTGCTATGTCTTCTACAGAAGCAAATCCTGGTGTGGTTCTTAATAAAACTTGTCTTGCTAAATATCTAGCAAAGTTATCAGCATTATCAGTCATGCCAAGAAATTCTGATAAACCACCCAAAAATGGAGCATCTTGAATTTGTCTTCTTGCAAGTGCAACTAAAATACTACCTGCTTCTTCTTGATCTTCTATATCCAATGATGCTATAACATCAGGAAAATCACCCATAACTTGTAGAGGACCAGCGAAAGGATCTAACCTGCCAAACTGTATGTAATATCTTTCTGGTCTACCGTCTGGTCCATAGATTACTTCTCCTAATTCATCTTTTGCTAAAAAACCAAAACTATTAGGTATCTCACCGTTTTCTTCTCTAACTTTTTGTGCTGAATAATGTCTAGGACCTGCACCTACCAAGACTATTTCAGCTTCTGGATCATCTTTTGCTTTAGCCATTAATGCAAATGTTAACAACATTGCCTGTCCTACTCTTGCTTCTCCTATAGCTTTAGCTCTTGTTGCATAATCATCACTAAGCATTGCATCATTATATTCTTTTAAAAGATTGCCAAAACCTATATTTATTGGTTTGCCTTTTCGGTTTACAGTGCCAGAAAACAATTTATTTAACGCACCACCTGGTGCTGATTCGTCATATCTGGTAAAAGGTGCAGTAGGTAAAGTTCCAAATCTTCTGATAGCAGCTTTACTAATGTTTATAGGTGTTCCAACAAAAGCATTAACGAAACTTAAAGCTGGATGCTTAAGAACTTTAGACATTGGTTTTGTTAACGACTTACCGTAACCTGTACCTAAAGGTCTTGTAAAAGTTCTTTCTATAGATTGCAATGCTTGTGTTTCATACACTTCCATAGCAAGGTCTGAAGCACCTTTAATAGACTGTTTTAACATCATTGTGTTTACTTCTTCAAATACTTTGTTAGTAAATTTATGTAGCTGTTTCCCTCTAAGTCCTGAGTTATAACCTTTCTCTATAATCATTGGCAAAGCACCACTTCTAAATATTTGTTGTTTTATAAGTTCATCACCAAAACTTTGAGTAAAACGACCAGGTAAGTTAATAATTGTTCCGACAGTTTTTACCACATCAGAAACAGATTCATTGTTTATGGCTATAGGTCCAATACTTTTATCAAAAGGTTTTCCTGTTTTAATACTTTCACCAACTCTTTTTATTGCACTGCCTTCTTCTACTACAAGTTTTACATTAGCAGGTGCAAGAATATTTCTATTCATTTTAAAAGCTTTACCAGCCATTTTCATAGAATCACCAAAGACTAAAAGTTGTGAAATTATTTCTCCTACTCCTCTAGCTACTCCAGTAGGATTACCATCAAAAGCTGCAACACTTAAATAGTCTGCTGGTCCTAAAAGTGTATTAATTAAACCAGTATAGATATTAACTTTTTGTGTTTCTGGTGCTCCTAATAACTGGTTTACATATATCTCTTTACTTATCTCAAGACCAGTAGCAACACTTTTTCTTAACTTACCTTCTGGTCCTTTTTCTACTAACAAGTCTTGTAATTTCTGAGCGTCACCTGCTGCTGTTCTTAGCTTTCTTGTAAAGTCTAATAAATCACTTGTATCTTTATTTCTTAACTTCTCAACCAATTCTTCTTTAGAGGGAAACAAGTCTTGTATAAGCTTTTCATCTTTCTGTTGCTTTTTAAGTTTTTCTATTTGACCTAAGACATTTAATCGTGATGATGATACGTTTTTAGTTTTAGAAGGATCTTTTATTGATTCATCAATACTTGGTACTCTCAACTGTTCATTTGCAAGTTGTCTAACTCTTGTTGTACCAGCAGCTTCACCAGTAACATTCTTTACTGGAAAAGCTAATCTAAGAAATTCAGTCCATTTATTAACAAAGACTTCTGAAGTTCTGTTATATAATTCTTCATTGTTAGTAAGTCTTGCTTCTTCTAAAACAGCAGCCAATCTATCTATATTTTTGGCATTACGACCTTGTAACATTGACCCTGCTAAAACAAAATCTCTTTGTGTATATTTTGTTTGATCACCATATCTTCTCCAAATATCTTCTAACTTTTCTATAACATAATCAGGTTGTTTCATTAATCGAAATGATCTTTGTATCTGCATCTCATCTGTCATTACCTTTAAGAAATTAGGATCTTTAGTTCTAGCTTCATCAATAGCGTTATAGATTAATTCTGCTTCTTCTTGAACAGGAGGAAGAGTTTTACGACTAGGTATTGATTGATTTGTTTCTGTAGGTATAAGGTTTTTAGGTAACTTTTTAGGTGGTGCAGAGAAATCATTAAGATTAATTTTTTCAATATCTATTGAATTAGCTGGATCAAAATATATTTTTACTTTATGTAGTCTTTTACCTTTACCTGCTTTGTTACCTCCTTGATGTGTAAAACCACCAAAACCTTCTCTTTGTAATTGTTCTGTAAAAGAAGAAAATAAATCTGCTGTATCTGCTGCACTTTTTTCGTAAGAGTTAGAAATAAGTTTTAGTTCGTCATAAATTTTTCCAATACTTGCATTAGGTCCAACGTTGTCTATAGCTCTTTCAATCATTTCTTCGTAATCACCAAAACCAAAAACTTGACGCATTTGGTCTATTCTTTCAGGTGTCGCAGGTGCATCTAAATCAAAAAACTTAACAGGTTGTTTTTCAGTAACTTTATAAACAACACCACTAGGTTTTTTACCTTTTACTCTATTTTTCTTTTGATATTTAGCACCAGTAACCAAATCATCTGTTGTGTAAAAACCATCTCCATATAAGTTTTCTACTGCTTTACCAAACTCACCACCTTCTATAAGTTCTACATCACTAGCAGCACCATGATAAAACTCGTTTTGACCTCTTGTATCAGGTAGTTCAAAACTTACATCAGTGCTTGGTTTTCTATAATTTAAGATCTCATCAAAGACATCATCACTTTCATCTGTAATTAAATCTAAGTCAGTTTTACTTAATGTATCTGCTTCACTAAGAGTAGTCTTTTGGTACTCAGAAAAAGTTTCTAAAGCTTTTTGTTTTTTCAAAGGGTTTTGTCTTACTGAGTTTAAAGATGTAAAAAAGTTAGTAAGACTATCTCCTGTCTTCTTAGAAAATAAATCTGCTCCTACATCTGCTAATTTTCCACTACCTTTTGCTATACCTTTTATTCCACCACCTACAATTTCACCAGCAAGACCACCACTAAGCTGTTGTTTAAACTTTGCTTCTAAAAATGGTATCTCTTCATCTGCTGCTCCTAAATACTCAAAGACAGGATTTCTTATTGCTCCCCACTGATTAGCTAAATCAAATAAGTTTTCTTCATAAGGACTAAAATTAAAAGCATCTGTCAGTTGTCCAGCAACAAAAAATCTAGTGGGTTTAGCTAAATCAGTAGCCTTTATTGTTTTCCTACCTATTTTAAAGGCTTTATCACTTACCCCTGCTGCTTTAAATCCTTTGCTACTTAGACCTACTGTTTTCAGTCCTTTACTAAATCCTCCAAAAGGTATTGCAAACTGTCCAATGGTTTGTGTAAGACCGTAAGCAAGACTTTCATCATCACCTTCAGTTTTTAACCTAAGTGCTTCTAAGTCAAAAATATCATTCTCTTCGTATGGATTGCCTTGAACAGCAGAAAAAAGACCTCGTACCTGGTTATTTGTTTCATTAACTAAATGAAAAGGAACTGATAAACCTGCTCTTATAACATCATCAACTGCTGTTTTGTCAGAATATTCTTTAAAGATTTCTTCTTTTTTAGCATTAGCTTCATCAATAATTTTTTGTCTATTTGCTTTTATTTCATCTAAAGATCTTTTATTACCTAAAAATGTATTGTCAAAGAAATCAACAGTTTTAGCTTGTGCATCAAAAATACCCTTGTCTAATTTACCCATGAATTTAAGGGCTGGATCTTTTTTCTTCTTAGGTTTATTTAGATTAGAATCAGTCATTTATTAAAAGAGTGGAGGGTTAGTTTTAGCACTTTTTATAACACTCATTATCTTTTTAACATAATCTGGATCGGTAGCATACTTATTATCTTTTAATCTTTTGACAGCTTCTTCTGCTGTATTTACATTTATAGTTCCTTTTCTGTCTCCAAAATCATCATTCCATTGCTGTTTATAGTGTAATAGCATATCTTTTACTGAATCAAAATCTTTAAAATAATCATCTACTATAACTTCTTTCCCATCTATAACTTCTTTTGTTTTAACTAATGTAGCTTTTCCATCTGCTATTTCTTTTTGTGTTGCTTTTATTCCTAAGAAATTATTTTTACCAGATTCTTTTGCCCCATGAGAAGACTCTAAACCAAATTGAGCAGCTACAACTTCTGGAAATTTAATACCTACTTCTTTTGCTAAGTTATAAATTATTGGAAAATTAGATTCCATTCGTTTTACACCATCACCAGTTTTTAATATTTCTGGTTCTTTTTCTATCACTTCAGTCTCCTTATTTATATTTTGATTTGTTCTAGCCATAGCAATCAAAGCACCATCTTCTGCTCCAAGACCTGTAGGAGTCATGTCACTTACAATTTCACTTGTAGTTTGATTGTTAGAAGCTTGACTTTTAAGTTGTGGTAGATCAAAAGAATCATCTTGTAAAACTTTATTATTTTGCTGATTCTGTTGCGTCTGAGTTTGTGTTTTTCTTTTTGCTTTAGAGAAAGGATTCACATCAACACCTATTGCATCTACTTCTGGTATTGTTTGTATCTCATCATCATTAATAATTCCTACGTCTAAGAATATATAATCTTCTAGTCTTCTATACATTTGTTTAATTTCTGTTCTAGTCATAGGCTTTTTGTTTTCTTTTACAAAATCAGACATAGCTTGATCTGCTTCATCTTGTAATATACGTCTGTATCGGGAAGATAATGCTGCATTTTTATTAGAAAGACCTCGTATTCCAAATGGTCCAGATGGTTGTTTAAGTTTTTGATTTACCTCTTCCATTATTTCATCTTCATACTTACTTAAATCATTTGCATAACTTTTCATATTCTGTATAGCTTTATCTATCAGAATTATTTGAGCTTCAGTTTCGGAATCTGGAGTTAAATTAACTTGTTCAAGTTTATCTAACTCATTATATGCACTGCCTTTATCTGGTTCTCCATCAACAAAATACACACCTCTAGTTATATTCTTTAATAATATTTCTGCTTTTTCGTTAAAAGGTTTATTGTCAATTACTCCAAATTCGTCAATATCTGTTTGATATTCTTTTTCTGGAAAATCTAATTTTAACATTTCATACTTTTCACTTTTAATTATTGGATTAGCTTCATTACGATAGTCTTGGATTCTTGAAGTAAATCTATTTCTTCTGTTTATTTTTTCTAACTTATAATCTCGTTCTTTAATTTCTCCTTCTTTAATATAAAGATCATAAAAGAAATCTGTTGTTTTTTCAGTCCATTTTGGATTGGATTTTAATGTTTTACCTGGTGAAGAACCTGGTATTGAATCTCCTAAAAAATTAACTAATTTAGCAGCATAATCATAATTACCTTGAGCAACAGCTAACTTTCCAAGATTTACAGCTTCAGCAATATAAGTTTCATTTAATTTCGTAGCATCACTTCCTGTAATACCTGCATTTCTCATATCAACATCTAGCTCTTTAAAGTCTGCCTGAAGACCTTCTATAGCAAGTTTTTTTGCTTCTGGATTCTTAAAACCAAATGTCTGAGCTTTTACAAATATTTTTGCATTTTCTTTTATCTTTACTGTAGCTTCAGACGTTAATTGATTTTTTACAAACGTATTATATTCCTTGTAAGCATGAGTATTTAATTTGCTTACTGCTCTTTGCATTTGGGGGAAAAAGAATTGATCTAAAATCTCTTCGTCTACATCATTCTGTATGCTATTTAAAACTGTACTTACTTTATTGTTATACCAATTAGTAAATTCTGAAGTAGTAGGATCAATCTCATTAAGACGTTTGGTAACTGTATTACCATTATCATCCGTAAAATCTAAAGTATCTGTTTGATATGCAGTAGTAAGAATGTTATCAATTTTTAAACCTGCATTTTTTGCTTTTTGTCTGCCATATGCTTTCTTTGCAAATATTGAACTAAAAGCTTGATTAGCTGCATCTTCTCCTTTTTTCTTTCTTATATCAGTAACAACTTTTCCAAACTCACCACTATCCAATTCTTCTTGTATAGCTTTATTCCTACCTATTCTTTTTTCTTCCTCAATACTTTTATCCATGTATATATCTAATACTGGATTTACTATTGACAAGGCTTTTGTTAGCTGACTAAAACCATCTTCTTCTATAAGAGGTACAGTGCTTTGCCTGACAAAGGTATCAACAGGTCTTGCTGAAGATTGAAAAGAAGTACTTTGATAACTAGATGTCATTAGGCTTGTCCAAGTAACCCTGTATAGGATTGAACACCAGCACCTAACAAGTCAAAGATGCCACTGCTGTTTGCTCTAGCAGTTGCATAGGCTTGATTTTGCATATCTGTTGCAGCATTTAATCTAGTGTCTCTCTGTGCTGTAAGACCAAGAGCATTTCTTCTGTATTGACCTTCTGCTGATTTCATTGTTTGGTTTATAGAGTTTCTTAAATTAGCTGATTGTCTTCCAGCATCCATTGCTAACAACCTCCCAAGATTGCCACTTAATCCTTCTGTAGCTGCAATAGCACCTCTTGCTTGCATTCCTTGTACTGAAGCTGCTAATCTTTCTTGTGCTTTAGCTGCTCTAGTTTCCCCAAGATTAGCTGCTAATCCTTCTTGTTGTTGTGCAAAAGCTTGTTCTGCTGATAGTGCTGTCCTTCTGGCTGCTTCATATTGATAATTTGCAGCCTGTCTAGCTGCTTTGTTTTGCTGTACCATTTGTACTCCTTTTATTCCTAGACCAGCATAAAACAAAGGTGCTGCTTTACCTAAACCCAATGCTAATGGAGCTGCTGCAACACACATTTAAGAGATCCTCAGAAATTCGTAGAATGGTTTACTTTCTTTTCCATATTCTTCGTGGTAGTTAACAAAAGTAAACCCAAGAGACTTTAACCACTTTATAGCAGAATGGTTCTCTGCATATACCATATTGTATAGCAAATCATAACTTTTCAATAGGCAATCAACCCATTTCCTTCCTTCTCTTATTAATTGTATTTTATATTTTCTATTATTAAACAACTCATCAGTCGCTACCATCCATATACATCCATCAGAAATAACACCACATAAACCGATAGGGTTATCATTATCATCAGCTATAGCCATGTTTGTTTGACCATACAAGTAAGACAGTCGTAGTGCTTCTTCTGGTTGTTTTCCTGTTTGATAATAAGCTTCCATTTGATCCATAGTTCTCATGTTTTTTGCAACATAATTTAAATCACTTAATTTGGATTTTCTTAAATACCCCATTAAATACGTCTTGACCTCATATGGAACATAGCTTCATATTCAGCACTTGATAATACTGTTGGCAAATAACTATTATTTTTTACATCAATGGTAACTCTATCTGCTCTACTCATTATGGGTACTTTAAATGTACCTGTTTTGAGTTCAACAGAACCTAACGTATTTGAAGTTCCAAGAGTAGAAGTAAATAAATGAGTTGAGGTTACATTATGATCGGGAGTAACTTCTACTTTCATAAATCCTGTATTTTCAAATTTAAGATAAAAATGTTTTATTTGTAAACGACCACTAATTATTTCACCACTTTTCTGTCCTCCAGAAGATTCTGTTAATCGTTGAGATGAAAATCTATATTGCATTTCATATGGTTCACCAACTATAAATTTAGTATTTCTTATATCGCCTAAAACAGTTATAGTATTGGCTTCACCTGCAAGATTAATACCTTGTAAATTTTCTCCAGGTGGCACTGTTCTTTGATTACCAAAAATATCATTCATTGTACTTGTTTCTCCAGCAGCTAAATCTCTTGATATAACTACCATAGTATCGTCTAAGCGATAAGGGCAAGTAATCGTTGAAAGAGTGGTATTGCTGTCGTAAGTTACAGTTACACCACTTGTTGATTCTGTGAATTTGCGATCTAAATGATATTCAAATGCACTGTTTGGTTCTCTGTAGTCTGAAGCAAAAGGAATTTTTTCTAGATTAATTTCTGATGTACTACCCGCATTAACTATATCTTCAGTCACAATAAAAAGATCAGTGCCTATAAAATCTATATTTTTTATAGCTCTACCAGAATCAAAAGTATAAGTAAACCATGCGTTTAATATTTTTTCTGATCTAGAACCATGTAACCATCTATTTACATACAAAACATTGGGATTGGTTGCACCTAATAAAACTAAAACATCTTCATTAGTTGATACTGCAATTTTAAAAACATCATCAGGTATAAATCTTGGAACATGAATTGTTATGTTAGTAGCATCTTTTACTTCTATTCCTTGTTGTGATATATATTCTCTTATTCCAGCAAAATTTCCTTTTTTTGTAAGATAATAAATAGAGCTACCAGAACCTACAGGTGATGCTGAGTCCGTAGATTCAAATTCAGTTGTTACGATTACGTTTGCACTTTTTGGTGTAAGACTATCTGATGAAGAAGTTAGATTAAATTGTGTTTGATCTGAAAATAATATAAGTTTTTCACCCATACTGATAGCATTTTTTAAAATAGCAACCTTTGTATGAGAGGCTGCTACATCTATAGGGTCGCTGTCTATAACTGATAAAACTGTTTCTGGAAAAAATTCAAAAAATTCTGAAACTCTTGATAAAATAACATTATCAGTAGATAAAAAACCTAATCTATTTCTAAAGAAAAAGACGTTGTTTATTTTTGATCCGATAAATGAAGGGCTTGGAGCGGAGTCTTCATCGCCTACAGTTCTTTCTCCCCATAGAGGTAAGCTATAAGTTGTGCCAGATAATGTATAAGTACCTCCATCAACTCTAGCAAATCTAAAATTACCATCAGCCTGGCTAATTAAAACGTGAGGCATAGTATCATAATTAAATTTAAAAGTTATACCTGCTTCTACTGATTCTTCCCATTGTCCTTCTTCAAAAGTACCACCATTATTAGTCACAAATTTAACATAGTAATTATCAAAATTAGTTGACTCATCGCCTTTAACTTCAACTACCATTCCGTTTGGTGAAACTGTAGGTAAGTCAGAAAATTGCTGTACTGAATTTTTTACTGTAGTTATTTGACTATTACCTTGAGTATCAGATGAGTCTACAGAAAAATTTGAATTATCATTCTTTTTAATATGGAGTACAGGACCATTTCTTGCGATTGTAAAACCTGTTAGACCTGATTGAAGACTAGATTGTATGGATGTTGCAACTGTAGTTGTACTAAGTGGATTGTCCGAAGATGTGTCTTTCGTGACTGTTACACCATCTACTGTTACAGAATAAATAGTTGCATCAGTAACTTGTCTAAAAAATACTATTGCTTGAGTGACTCCACCTGAGGATAAAGTTGAATCCATCGCTGTAGTAACAGTGGTATTAACAACAAAAGTAAAATCAGCAATAGTTATTGTTTTGATTTGTGATCTAGGAGTTGTACAAGATAAATAACTAACACCATCAGGTTTGTTTACTGTTTTTTCCGTACCATCTAAATCAAATACTCTTACATTATTTGCAGTAAATATAACAACATACCTTTCTGTTTCATCTCTATTGATAGTGGTTACATGTGGACTCCCAAGACTAGCTTCACCACTAATTAAATTAGACACAAACTGTGATCCAGACCGTTTAGTAAGACCTGCTACAGGATCGCTATCAGCATTGTCTTGTATATCTGCATGATCAGGTTGTTTTGTAGAGTCAGCAGCTTGTGAGACACCTCTTAATAAGGTCGGGATTGCTCTTGATACAAGTGCCATGACTATCTAATAAGTACGTTTGCTGGTGAATAAGTGCTAAATACACTTGTTAGGGATGGGTCTCCTCTTAATATATTATGATCAGCATTTGCTAGGTCAGTTTCCATTAAAATTGATCTTGCTCTTAATTCATCTTGTTCTGTATAAGATCTTAATCCTTGATCACTAACTAATCTATCAACAAATATACGAGCAGCTTTTATAGTGATATATCTCCTTGCAGGTTCTGGTATTTCATTAAACAACCTAAGATATACAACGGTACAAATCATATCTTCATCAAATTCAAATGTATTGTTTAACCTGTCATACAACCTTAAAGAACGCTGTATTGCATCAACTGAAGGGTGTTGATGAATATTAGGATCAACTCTTAAAACGTCAGTAGCTAATGCTATGTTTTTAGTTACAGAATCTCTAGTTAAAGTAACGTCTATTTCTGTATTAAAACTCCACCCTTCACTCTGTACATCTTTATTTACTTCAGTAAGAGTTGATTGAGCAAGACGAGCATCAACAGGAAGAGTACCTGTCAAGCTGTTTATAGGAGACTCTCCTATAGCAGCCAACATAATGTTAACGCTTTCTAGTTCAGTGGTGGCAGCAATAGACATTAGTTACTACCTGATTGAATTTTTTTGTTTCTAAGTTTAGCTGTTTCTTTAACAAATCTAGCTTTTTCACCAAGAGTGGTTTTGCCAGTTTCTTTCATTTTTTTATTGTAGAAGTCAATGTAAGCTTGACCTGTTAATTTCTTTTTGTTTTTACCAAACATAATTAACACCCTGTGTCTTTTATTTAAGTATAGCTGCTATGTCTAGTCAAGATTTAGCAGTCTTTGCAGCATCTTTAAAGTTCTTTGCTGTAGGAGCACCTTTAGTACCAGGCTTCCTCATCTTTTCACCAGATCCAGCAGCGATTCTTTTACGCTTGGCTTGGATGTTGGCATATAAACCTTTCTTCTTTTTAGGTTTAGATTTCTTAATTTTAAGAGAATCTCTATCGTAACCGTTTGCCATAATTTAACTTAAAAAAAAAGAGTACCCATTGCTGAGTACTCCGTATGTGTAATTAAGAAGCAGATAGCTTGATTGTAGCTGCACACTCAGGACGGAGGATTCCGTGACCAAGAGCATACTTAGCAACCATCAATGTACCTTGATACATGATTCCATAATCAGAACCAGATATCTCAGTTGTCATATCCATAAGCTTCACAGTACCAACTGCTGACTTGTGGAATACAAGACCGATAGTTTTGCTGTCATCACCTGCATAGGTGTTGTTTGATCCACCAAGTTCGTTAGTGTCTGCTGCACCAGGAGCTTTGTTTGTTTGAGGTACGTTGTTACTCATCATTACAGGAATACCTGCAATCATTTGTACACGACCAGAAGCAAATGAACCATTACCACCTGGGTTAAAGTCGACATCCACTGTCCTGGTTGCACTTTCAGCCAATTTATAATATTCGGCTGGGGGCAATATACAGAATCTATCTGTAGTTGGGATATCGCGCTCGTCAAACGCTTGAGCGATGTCATAAATAGCTGCTGCTATCTCATCACCTGTTACGTCTGAAGAAGCAGTATTACCGTTAGCAAGTGTAAGTACTGTACCGCCACTGCCACCTGTAAGTGTAGTAGATGCACGACTCGCATTAGCTATAGTTTTAGCTACGTTTTGATCGTATCTTTTAGCAAGTGCCTTACCTAGCTCAGTAGCATAAATAGACCTTACGTCATAATGATTCTTAAGCTCATCTAATTGTTGAACAAATGATTGTGCAATTAGAAGATCATCAATAGAGATGATCTTTTCGTTAGCTAAGATTTGGTTAGCACCAACAAGAGGTGTACCTGCTGTGTGATCGAATTGTTATCCTAAAGGCTCTTTATCCCTTAGTTCTACATCTTTACCATTGATGCAGTCCAGACTATATCTTCATCCTCATGGGATGCAAGGCACTCGTGGAAGCATTACTGAGTTTCCTCTCGGCTTCTAGTCGTTGAACCTTCCAGTTGGTTTACTGGCTTGGCTGCTGATTGTCCTTTTTATTTGGAGGATTTCCAGCAATTCACCTTGTTTAAGTTATGTTGTTACCAACATACTGCCCTATCAATTAAGGCTGCTGTAGCTGTACCTGTTACAGGAAACTGTGCTGATTTACCAGAACTGATTGTACGGACGGTGTGAAGGCTATCGTTGAAAACATTATTTTCAGAGAAAGCAGTCAGAACCTCTCCTGAGAAAACCTTGAGAAACAAGGCATCATAACCAGTACCAGAGTTATTAACCAAACCTAAGCGTGAGACTGTAGCGTTAGCCATGAGTTTCCTCTTAGATTAATAATTTTACTTTGGAACTTCCTTTAGCCCTTCCGTTCTCTCAGCGTTGTCTGACGCATCAGGCACTTTGATATTGAGAAATGTTTATAGAAGTTATCAAAATGATAACAAAAAATTAGTTACAATTCCACTTTCTCAAAGCAAGTGCTTTACGAGTAGGTTCACCGTTAGGTTTTTTCATTGGTCCTTTAACACCTCCCATCCTTGCACAGAAAGATTTTTTTCTTCCCTTCTCTGATTTAGATAGACCTGATTTTTTAGTTACAGGTCTTTTTAAATTACTACCAGTTTTATTGTTAATATATTTCCTACCCTTTTCTGATAAACCACCAGTAGGGTTCTTATGTTCTTTCTTTATCTTGAGACTTTCTCTTGACATTAGTTAGGTAAAGACATCGCTGTTAGCTAATTTGTTTTGAACGCTTTGTGTATAGGTAACATCTTTACCATAGCGTTTGTCTGACATAGCAGCGACTACTTCTGCTGTTGATCTGAAAGGATTAGGTCCACTAGTCGGAGCCTTACCTGTTACTAAGTCTGGTTCGATACCCATAGCATTATTGTATTGTGAATAAAGACCTTGTACCGCTAGTTTAATAGCTGGTGCAGATCCTGTTTCTGTTAATTGATTGAAAGCATCAACTTCATTTGCAGGTAGATTACTTAAAGCCCAAGCTGTCATCTGCTCATAGTTTTGATCACCTCCTACTGATTCTTTTATTCCTTCTATTTGTTGTGTAGCAATCTCAACAACATTACCAGTAGATCTTAAACCTTCTAGATAAGTATCAACTAAGGTTCGTGAGAATCCACCTTCCTGTAATTTGGAATAGTCTTCATCATTAAGACCACCTTCTTGCATAAATCTATTACTAATATCTTGAGGGTCAATGCCTACTTCTTGCAGCACTTCATATACACCCTCACCATATAGTTCTTGATAGTTAGCATCTGATTCTTCTTGTTCAACAGTTTCTTCTGTTGATTCTTCTGCTTGATCTGTAGGTGCATTACCTAACTTGCCTTCTAGTTCTTTGTAACTAGCAGCTAAATCTTCTACGGATTTAAACTTACCTAAGATAAGACCATTTTCATCAGTCTCATTTTTTGCAAGAGTTTCTAAATTTTCCTGAGACATTGGTGGTGTTTCAGAAACATTTACCTGGGATGAAGTCATAAAAAATAATTAATTAGTTAGTAGTAATTGTATTCCCATTTTTAGTTTTGACACTACCTGCCTTACTAGAAGTGGGATTGGGGTCATTTACACCTAACCTGCTTACAACAGCTTTTGCTGTATCAGTGGTGTCAGTTTTAGGATTGGGCTTCTTGGTTGGCATTGGTTTCCTCCGCTAATTGTTCTGCCTGTGCATTGTTTTTAGGATCAAGTAATGGAGATCCAAGAGCAGCAGGTCCGAGGTGTTGTATCAACTGTTGCTGTTGCATCTGTTGCATCTCTGCTGCTATCTCCTCTTGTGTCTTAACTAGATTAGTAGTTTCAATACCTATAGATGTTGCAAGTCGTTTAACTGCTTCATCTACATTAACGTATTGTCTCATTACATCTGGACCTAAAGCTTGAGCTACTGTTCCAATAAATTCAATAAGCTTATTACGATCATTACCTCTACCAAGACCTTGAATACCTGTAACGATCTTAGGTTTTACAATCTTATCTGGGAGCTTTGGAACTTTTCCAGAACGTACAAGCATGTGCATCCTACGCTTGAGATAAGGTAATTGGAACTCCTGACTTAAAATAGAGTACACCCCACCCAAAGAGTTCTCTAATTCTTGAGCCATGATATTCACTTCGGCTGCTGTTACTCTTTCAGCTTGTCTTTGTATTGAACTAGCCATAAGAAAAGCATCAGCAAGTCGTGATTCGATACGTTGCATTGCTTGTTGTGCAACTGCAAAATCTGCTGACTTACCTACTTGCATTACAGAAATATCTGCTGCACTACCTTCTCTTACTGCACCGTTGGGAGCTTTGGCTAAGGTTGCTGCTCTTGTTTGACCGTTAGGATTTACAAGGAATAAAACTTTAGCTGAAGCTGCTGCTCCTTCTATAATTGCTTGTGTTAAAGACTCAAGAGATATAAGGTCGCCACGATATTCTTCTACATACCCACGACCAAAATTTTCTCCGTCAATTCGGACCCACCTCAATAAAATCCAGGGAGAGACTTCTATCTTTGATCTACCATCTGTGCCTGGTATCTTTTCACCTTTACATTCTTGATGCCATAAATAGTCGTCATTAACTCTTGTAATGTGGGTATAGATGTCAAGGTCTTCGTCAATCGTTTTTTCGTCATAATTTTCTTTTTCTTGTAATTTTTTAATAAACTCAACAGGTAAAGCTTGTGGGTTTACTGATTCTTTAGTAATTATTTCTAATACATTTCCAACAGAATCTCTCTTTGATACAAACTTTTCTAATGGATAAACTTTTAATCCTTTATCTGTCAGGTATAGAAGAACATTACCACCAACAATCAGATGCTTTAATCCTTCAAACATTGCAACTCGATCATTAGATACTTCTATCTCATCCATCAAGGCATTTTCTATAGTGCGTAAACCTTTATCTATTTCAGTTTCTAATCCTTCCTGTCCTCCTTCTTTTAACAAGGCAAGACTATCAATAGTTAATTTAAAAAAGGGAGTACCAGGTGGTAGAAGAGCTACTAATAATTTTGCAGCCAAAGAATTTACAGCCCTTGCACCAAGTGCTTGGAAGGGAGTTTTAATCCTAGCTCTAGTACCAGTAGATGATTCTGGTATAAGGCTAGGAATAGTTAGCTTAGAAGATTCTTTAGCTTCTCTTAGGTAAGTAGATCTATTACTCTGCAACTGTTCATAACGACCAGCGGCAGTTTGCCCACCTGTTGAATACTCCATTTTAATAATTTAAGTTTCCACCCCGAACATCTCCGCTAGGTCTTTTAATTTTAAGTGAATTAACATCACTACCTGCCATAGATCTAGCTGCCGACCCTCCAGCACCTGTTGAAGTTGTTCTTCTTCTTTTGCTACCAGTTACAACTGTCTTTGCAGTTTTTTCTGGAGGCGGTGCTGTTGGTCTAGGTGCTGGTAAAGGCTTTGGCTTTGGTGGTCCTCCGAGACACATAATTAATCCTCTAAAACTTTGTTAGTAAGCATTGTTTCTTTTTGACGTTTCTGTTGTTCAATTAGAAAGTCAACAACAAAACGTTGCCCTGCTCTATACCATACCTCTCTATCAGTTAATGACAAATCAGGATGGCGATGCGGAAAGATGTGATCTAAGGCAAAAATCAATTCATCTGTAATAACAGGTAGCTTTTCAGATGACATTGTTAAAAAGATTTATATACATTGTAGTTCAATTTGAGTAATAAAGTATAGCAGGTTTATATTTATGTGATAAGGTTGATATGCTTATCCAAGCAACTCGGAAGAACACTTGCAACGCTACTTGCAGGTGTTTTTTTATGGAGTCCAAAGAGATACTTCTCCTGTCTTGTAATCAAAGTCTCCATCTCTCAGTATTCTTGCAAGCTGTGCGTTAAGTACAGCATCAGCAAAGTTATATTTCTTTTTCTCATACGCAGCTACTACCTTCTCCCACATCTGTTCTAGTGTTTTAGATTCTCCCAGTATCTTCTCTGCTGTTACTGGTCCTACTTTATCTATACCAAAATAATTATCTGTACTGTCTCCTGTAAGAGCTTGTATCATCCAATGTCTATCAGCTTTACGTTTGGTTATAAGTTCTAAGTCATCACCTGCAAGCAGTGTGCAAGGTACAGATCTCATGTCTTTATCGACTGAAACTATAATTGGGTTGTCGTATTGTTTAGATGTTGCGAGCAAAGCCATAACATCATCTCCTTCTAACCCATCAAAGCTCTTTGATTGATACTTTTCTCTTACCTGCTCTACTATTTTTTTAAACGCTAAAGGTTTTCTTTTGTTCTTTCTGTTTGCTTTGTATTCTGGATATATTGTATGTCTAAATGTTGGGTACTCAGTAAAGCACATAACAACATCCTTATCTCCTTCAGCAATAGTCTGATAGTAAGAGACTCTGCCATCAATCATTTCATGAACATCTCTTTCATCAGCATGCAGAGTATGTAAGTTGTCATCCCATTTTATGTCCTGTTCACAGGCACAACATGAAGAATACAAAAGCCAATCAGCGTCAATTAGTAAAGTCATTAGTTTCCGAAGTAAGTGGACATAGGTACTACAAGTCTCCCTGTGCTTTGGTCATACAATAATTTATCTATTGGTCCTGTCATCCCTGTATGTCTGTTCTTCAGTACTCGTAGCTGTAGTTCTGCTCTCTCTGCATAGCTTTCCGACTGCTGATTTCTCTCAGCACTAATACATAAATCTGATAGCTGAAGTATTCCAGAGCTACCTCTTAAATCTGAGGTACTTACAGCCTGTCCTTGTTCGTGCGAAAGACCAGGTGGTCTTCTTAAATGGCTGACAAGAATCAAACCTATGCCAGTAGATTCAACGACCTGTCGTAATTTTGTACACGCAATATCAATAGCTCTTCTTTCATCTACATTATCTATACCAGAGACTACTATTGTTAAATGATCCAGTATCACTACGTCTACACCTTCTGCTGTTGCAAGGTAAGTGATCTGCTCTATTAACCTGTCAGGGTCCATAGATCCGAAGTGATCATATAAGAATAGTTTTTCTGTACCAAACAACCTGTCAAAAGATTGTTTTAGCCCTTCTGTTTCTTCTACATTATCCTCAAGGTGCAGGGGTTTATTCATCTCTACACCGAGTATCCCCTGCATTGTTCTTTGTACACTCTCTTCAAGTGCAATGTAACCAACAGTCAGTTTATTCTTAAGAAAGTGATGTGCTAGTTCTCTACAGATAGTTGATTTACCTGTACCACTACCTGCTGCTATCGTTATCATCTGGCTTTTACGAAAGCCTTTTGTAAACTGATCAAGCATTGGATATGGAAAAGGACAGACGCTGTTAGTTCCTTTCTTTGTTAGTTCTTCCCAGAGGTTAGAGGCATTAAGTATTCCATCTGGTCTAACAGGTGTTGCTTGGAATAATAGTTTTCTAAGTTCTTCCCCTTCACCTGCGAGGAGCATTTCATTAGCGTCTTTTCTAGGGAGTCTACATATAGCTGCCTTGCCAGCAGGTAAGATTTTAATTGCTTTTTCGGCAGCAGCCATGCCAGGCTCGTCACTGTCAAAACAAAGAACTATTCGTACAAATTGAGATAACCATTTTAAATTTGCTGCTATGTACTTGTTAGCCGATTGTGATCCAGAAGGCAAACTTACCACAGGAAACTTGTTACCTTGCACTTGAGAAACAGACATACAATCTATCTCTCCTTCTGTGATGGTGACAAACATATTACCTGTATTCTGTTGTCGCCAAAGTCTTTGACCCCAAAGCTGTAGTTCTGTTACATCACCAAGCCAGATAAATTTTTTGTTCTGAAATCTGATATGTTGTGCAGCTTGCCTACCTAACTTGTCTTCATAGGTAGCGACCTGTACTGGTTGACCATTATGTTCTGATATACCGTAGTTAAATAGTTCACAAGTCTCTTGTGTTAAACCACGTTTTGGTAAAGGTCTTGGCGATACAAATTTTAATAATGGTTTCTTCACTGTTTTAGTAAAAGATTTTCTGGGTTTATCTTTCTCTGGCTGCATTGTGTAGCTGCAACCAAAACAATAACCATGACCGTCATCATAGATAGCCATGTTATCTTTACTGCCACACTCAGGGCAGCTAGTCTTTCTTACATACTTGCTCTTGCTGTCCATACCATTCTTCTGGGATAGAGCCATGACTCCAGAGAAACCCATGCTTGGTTGCCCAAGCACCGTAGGTTAAACTTCTTTTGCCACGACTCAATTTTGCTTTACTGTTTTGAAAACAGAATCGTATATCTAATTCGGGTCGTTGCGTCTTAATCGCAATATGTTTTCTTCTGTCCTCTTTTGAGAAGAAGCCCTTAGTTTCAATACAGATGCCGTTGTCAAGGATGAAATCAGGCTTATAAACGCAACTGATTTTGTAGCTAATATCGAGTGTTTCATATGTGAATTGAATCTTATTTGCATGAAGTGTAGCTGCTATTCCAGCTTCAAACTTGCTTCTAAAATTCGTCCCCTGCACCGACTGTTTCAAAGCCCGCAACTTTGGGCTTTTCTTCTGGGGTTGCTTCTTCTGTTTCAAAGCCGTAGCCTTGTGCAGTTTTGATGTATTCGACATGGTTGTGAATAATGACAGCTTCTGGTTGGATCTTTATACCAACACCAAAGCTTGGATTTTCCCACCCACTGCAACGCATGTTGACTTGACCTGTTGTACCAGGACCACACTTGTTAACCTTCTCCTTCTGATCTTCTGACATAGGAGAACCATCAGCATTAAACAAAACAGGTGGTCTTTGTTTCCACTGTGTACCGTCTGATCTTACGCCACCACCTTTCATTTTTGTTTTAACTCTAAAGTATGGCTTGCCATCTATGTCTTCAAAGCTAAAAGGTAAAGGTGCAAGCTTGTACTTCTTGTTAGGGTTGGCAATCTTTAGCTGTGACTTCCATCTATCTAACAAACCGTTAAGTTGTTCTTCAATGTCTTGTGATTTTTCTGGATCAATAAGACATTCGACCTGCCATATACCTGACGCATCAAATTTAGTATCAGGTTCTACTAACCATGCAAATTGAAATAGACACACTGGTGTCGTGATGTTGATAATTTCTGATTTAATCATTTGGAAATTTCGGTTAAAGTTTCTTTTTTGATCGTCCATGTTGGACGTATTTATGATGTTACCGTACATTTTTTATCTGTCATCCCTTTGTCAGCTAAATACATATGGTGCTAATAAAACTTCACAAATATTAAAGTCACCTGGATCTGGTGGTGTCGGTAATTTCCTTGGTTTATCTAACTGCTGAACAGCTTGGTCATATAAATTATCCAACACATTATCGGTGTACATTTCTACAAAAGATTCTTTCACACAGGATATAAATTCTTGAATGTCAGCAGCAGTAGAACCAAAACAATCATGGATAGTTGTAAAGTTTGTAAGACCTTTCTGCTTACTTTTATGCAATGCTAAATGTACATTAGCAGCATCTAAACTATGAACAAAGTTACTAGCAAAACTAATACTAGTCTTTCTTTTATCTACCTCATCCGTAGCATCAGTAAGTGACAACCTTATAGTGCTAGTGCCTATCTTGGTCTTTATTTGTTTACTACTAAGCTTGTAATAATTCTGGTTAACATAAAACTTAGAAGGTGTATTCCACTTCATTACTTTACTTTCATTACCAAAACATTTAGCAATGTCTGTTAAATATTGCATGATGATTGAAGACTTTGGGCATATTTTTTTAACAGTTTCTACAATCTTTCTTGCTAAGAAATAGTTATGTGCAAAGTCATCTGTCTGCCAATCCAACTGTATATTCTGCTGATGTAGATAATCTTTAATTGCATGACAGATACCATACAAAGTACCACTGTAAGGAATCATCATTATTGGTTTTTTTACTAGCTTTCTTGATATAACTTCTTGATATTTATACCAATCTTTAGCCAAAGGATCTTGACTGCCAGCAAGATCAACAACTAGTTCTGTTTTTACCTCGTTATATAAGTCTTGGATCTCATTAAAGTGCATGAGATTTACCTTACCTGCCAGATCTTGATCACAGGTCATGGCTGCAAAGTGTTGATAGCCATTGTTACTACCATCTAACAGGACAGGATGCTTTGATATGTACCCATAGCCTTCATCTAACATCCCATTCCATTCCAAACACCAAGCAACAAACTGGAATGGTTCTTCAGCTTTACCCCACAGGTTGACAGTCGCTTCTGGATTACTAGCTACCTGTCTTGCCAGTGCTGCTCCTTCTGTATCAGACCATTCAATACGTTCTTCATAGCTGCAACGACTCATCCCCCAGTGATTTGCACCTGCAATACCAAGCCAGTTCTTGGCTTCTTTATTTTTTATAGGCTTACCTTCAGCAAATCTGTGCAAAGCTCTGGCTAAGTCATTACTCTGTGGGTTAAATACACTGGCAGCCGGATAAATTCGTCCGGTAAAATCTGCCTGATAAACGTGGTAAAAGGTTTCGTCTTTGTAATACAGTGCAGTATCTAACAAAGATAAACATTGAAATCTTTTAGCCCTATCGTGAGCATTTTGGTCATGTCTTCTAGCTTCTTCTTTCCTCCACTTCAATCTTGCATCTTCATTTGTATCCATATCAAAAGGTTTAGGAACTGATGGCAATACTTCCGCATCAATCAAGCATCCAACTTCTATACCTCTATCCCAACAACTCTGAGCAATTTCAAGAATATCTAAATTTACTTCCCACTTCGTTGATTGCAGAGCATTTAACGCTGCAAAAAACGCTGTTGGTTTTCTTTCTGATACTTCTTGTAAGTAATCGAGATCCTTAGACTTAATTGCCTTAACGTGTCTAAGTCTTTTGCTATAAAAACCACCTTCTGTAGTGCTAATCCAATCTCTAGGTTTCTCAAGACAGGGCATATAGATTGGATAGCTTGCAAACCTGTTCTTTCTTTGCTTCTTAATCCACTTCATAGCTCCCTCAGTAAACTCAAGATGAGTTTTCATAGTCTTACCAGACCTGATAGTTGCAAGCTTGACCATACCAACAGAATAAATTACTAGATCTATAAGCTTCATGCCTACACGCAACTTATCTTCTTTACTCCACGACTTAAAAACAAAACCTCGATTTCTCATATGACCCATCATCATATTTCTTCGGTATCTTGGATGGGTTGTATCAGTTATATGTTTTCTTACAGCAGTAAAATGTTTCTCATCTTCCTGTTCAAAGACACTAAACCTAAGTTCATCTTCTAACAGATGTCCTATTTGTATAGCAGTCTGTGTTGCGGTCTTAATTTGAGAAGCACCATCAAAGATTCCTTTGATTGCAATAAAGCTAACAACATCTACATCAGGAAACTCTGACAACTTAACAGCAGCAATAGCTTTTGGTCCTGGTGTTCCTCTCCGAGACCTATCAATAAACTGTTGTATTGCTTTTGATAAAGGTAACAAGCCAGCAACTGTCATGTTTCTGGCATAGTCATTTTCAGATTCTTTACCTTTACTTATATTCTGTTGTACTTTTCTTTGTCGTGAATCATAACCACGACTACACATTTCATCTTCTACCTGTTGTTGTTTACTCATGTTTCAACAATTTCCATGCGTAAATTAATAGATGTAGTTCTTTAATTCTGCGTTCAGCATTAGCTATACGTTCATCAATCGCTTTTTCACGATCATGCCTGTACTTTGTGAGGTTAACTACGTTTGTCATCTTGATACTGGGAAATTAATAGGGCTAAGTCTGCTAATAAATCATCACATTGACTTCTTAAATTAACAACAGTTTTGCTATCTTTCTCCATCAAATTAGCAAGTTCTTCTAACGTGTACTCACGAGTACTAAAAGTTTTACCACAATCTTTACAAGTTCTAGATCTCCATATATAAGGTGCTTTAGGTCTATTCCTTGCTTGTGGTGCTGTGGTATTTGTGCCACCGCAGTTAGGACAGATAATCATTGTTGTTCCTCTGCTTTTACAAGACATTCAACAACAACAACGTCATACCAGACACCATCAACTTGTTCTTGTTCTTTTTTATTCTTTACTAAAAAATTAGTACAAGGGCATTGTTCAATCCAATGATGAAGCCTAGTTCTTATTGAATAACTCATTGGTCATCCTCCTGATAATACTGTTTTAGATCAGTTCCATATTTTTCTATAACAGCTAATCTAACCTCCTCTGGAATGGTTACATACTCCTTTATAGGGTCAAAGATCATTTCTATTGTTGATATTTGTCCAATCGCAGCACCATTATCTTGTACCCATACAACATTAACTAATGGTTTTTTTGTTGGCATCTTTGATTCTTTATGTGTGTACCACGTTGCTTCATTAAAAAAGAAATTAGATGGCATAAGTTCAACATCTACTTGCATTGATCCTCCTCCCTTTTCATTGACGAAAACTTATATTCTAGTTTTTCAATGCAAAGATCCCAGGCATCTTCCTCACTTATGTCTAATTTCTTAGCAACAGACTGTGCAAGCTCTCTTAAATGAGTAGCTATGGCTGTAAGGTTGTACGGATAATCACTCATTGGTTTTACCATCTTTTTTAAAAGGTTTTAGGTAGTGATAAATCCTTTGATGTAAGTCTGCCATTTGATAACAACTTAATTCGTCTATACCTTCCATGTTTTTAAAAGATAAAGGTTTATCGTGCAGTAATTCTTGTGCTGTTGTGAAATACATTGTATAGCTATCTAACTGGTCTTGAATTAAATATTCAAGGTCATCACTAAGCATATAAAATTCACACTTAATCATTTCAGATTTATCTGATACCTGATTGTCTGGAATAATAAAAGGACTACCATGTATGTCGATAATCTTTTGATCATCAGTTGATGTCATTATCTGAGGTTTCATCTATCTACCCCCTCTGAATTGGATAGACGCATTGCGTAAGCTTTCCCAATACAATCCATTACCATCATCATCAATCAAAATAATAGAATGTTTCTCCAGGTCTACACACACGTCTTTTATATACCTCCCCTCATCCTCATCGGATAAAAAGATACAAGCTCCCTTTAAAAATTCGCAAGGGATACTCTGATTTGTACAAAGTTTCATAAAAAAATAATAATCTGGGATAAAGGTTCGTGAAGAACCCATAAAAACTATTACAAAAAAAGTTTTTAAGTGTTCATCAAAAGTTTCGGCAAGGATAATAGGCAGCTAACATCTAAAAAAAAGAAAAAAAAGAAAGTGCCTAGAGTTAACTAGGCGTGGTTTTTAAAGTTCTTTAAAAAGATATACAAGAGAATAACTAAGCATACCCACACAATGAAAGTAGTCATAATGAATAAAAGATATAAGTGCAATATTCACCAGCATCCAAGCCAGGATAATAAGGATATTCAAAGTGAATATCTTCTTTAACGTCAGCGTTATGCTCACGTTTAACACCTATCAAGTCTAAAGTTTCTTTAATAAGTTGTTCTTCACCATCTTCTAAAGAATCTTTAACATTGTTAGCAATATAAGACGCCCAATAAATTGGCAATCTTACTTTGATTAAGTCTTTCATGAATCATTCTCCTTAATATCAAGAGCTTTATATTCTGCTAGTAGCTCATCATTAGTGAGATCCATTTCAAAATAAAGTCTCTCAATTTCTGCACGTTTAGCAGCTTTTAATTCTGCTTCGTAGTCGTATTTGTCGTTAGACATAATTTAATACTTAATAACTGGGCGGTGTTTGTAGCTCCTCTGTAGCTCTAAAGAGCTACGAAAGAACTACTAAGGTTCACTTATTAAGAGAACCCTTTAAAAGGTCCGTAGACCCTTTAAGGGATTGTCTAAAAGGTTTATTCTTCGTCTAGCTCTGGCAACTCGCCTGATCTGTTAATGTTTTCAGCTACTTGTTGAAACCATTCCTGATCTTCAAAGTGCATATCTTTATATTCTTCTAATAGCTCGTCAAATGAGCCTTCTTTGCCCTCGTAAGGCGAAGTATAGAAAGAATATAATTCAAGTTGGTCTTGGTCGTTTGTTTCACACATAGCGACCTGATATTCAGAGTTAGTAAGAAATACATAACCGGAGTGCATATTGAAGGCAACTTTTACTCCATTGTTTTCAAAGTCAATAGGCAATCCGTTTGTCTTCCAAGCTTCAAAAAGGTCTTGAGCTTCTTTCTGTTCTCTATAACCAAAGTCTGCTAAGTCTTCAGTATATGTTTTTGTTTGAGTAATCATTTGATTAATAATTTCTGGGACTAGTACTCGTTATCTATTAGTTATCTATTAGTTAACTAGTACTGTATACAGTATTACTAAGGACGGCTATCGATAAATAATAAATACAAATAAACTTAACAATCTGTAACAATAGACCTCTATGTACCCCCTGCTGTCCAATTTTATGTCCAATTCTGTCCAAAGTACTATTAGTTACCCTTAGAACCTAGTCACTGTCTACACTGTAGCTCTGTCTCTATGACAGTACTACTATATAAAAACTCTATATATAGCTTTATTTCTACAAAAAACTAGACCTATATGGGGAAAAATAAAGTTTGTATATATGCGTAAACCCTTCAAATTTTTGTTTCAAAATCATTTCAAGGTTACTTATAGACTACCTATAGGTAACTTATAGATTAACTATAGAACCCCTATAGATCTGCCCAGAAGTGATCTATAGGGGTCTATGTTAGGTCTTTATGTAGATGACCTATAGTTAATAGTCTAATAGGTAATGCTGTGGGCTGCTGTTCTGTGTGTGTTTCTGTGACTTTGGTCGTTTCTATGATTGTGTGGTGATCTTTTGTGTGATCTTAACGCTGGAACCCCCCTATAATCCCCCCATTTCTTCACTACTAGTACCTAATAAGAATTACTTATAAAACCATCGTTAGATACATTAGAATTACTTATCTGTTGATGAGTCATACCTAGAGCAGATTGTGTGACTGTATTGTTCATGGAAGAACCCCAGTTATCTAGATGTACTCTTAGCAGTTCATCTTTACGAGATCTTATGTTTCTATCTTCATCAGCGGACATATATTCAGTCCAGTAAGCTACTGCTCCTGATAGAGCGTCTAAGATGTCATCGTGTACTAGAGAACCTCTATGTTTTGTTATGCGAGACATTTGATAGAAGAGTTGTAGTTTAAGTTTTCTTTCTGGAGCTTCGTTAGGATTGGATCTATAGTCTTTTTCTACTACCTTTTGGTCGATAATTAGCCTGTGAGAGTTCATTACAGGTTCTAGGATGTCAATTATTCTTAGTTCTTTAGTCTTTGTATTGCGTACATCTTGCACTTCGCAAGGGTGATACCTCATAAGGAAAGGTTTTAGGAGTTCTGCAAACATACCTCCACCCATGTTTGATTCAACGAGTATGGTATTTACCTTATTGGTCTTAGCTATCTTGGATAGGGTTGTTAAAACAGCGTCACTATATCCACCGTTCAGTCCACCAGCGTCAGGGACGTATAGATTACCGTTTAACATTTTGACTACTGCATAACCTGTAGCATCTTTTCCCTTACCTGAGGGGTCTACAAACATTACTGAGCCTGTATATTCAATCCAATCACCAAATTGTTGGGCAGGTCGGTAGAAATGATCACCATTAAACCCTACACAAGGTAGTTCTTTGATTACATATTCAGGTGATGATGACCAAATTACCTTTTCTGGTGCATGGTCTGGGTTAACTGAAGAAATTATTAGGTCTGAAAGTTTAAGAGGGTATCTATCCTGGTCACTAAGGCTAGTGTCTAACATAAATTGTAGAGAGAACCCAGAACGTCCATAGGAAGCCTCACGTTCCATCAAATCTATTGAACTGAATCTTTCTGGGTCAACAGGATCTTTAGGTTTTACAAGCTCTTCTGATAGCCTTTGAGCTAACTTAGGAGCTAATCTGTCTCCATAGTTGTTTTTAAGTTCTGGATAACGTGCAGTCCAGATGCGAGTCGTATATCCACGTTCTTCTAGTGTTAAGTAGAGAGATTGTTCTGTTTGTGGTGTACCAAGAAAGGTTATTTTACCGTTTGGTTTAAGGATTGCATCAAATTCTTTTACAGCTTCACTTAACTTGTCTCTCATCGGTTGGGTAAAGCTGTTGTTTGGTACTTCTACGTCATCAGCTATAACCTCATCTGCTCTACTACCTGCCATTTGTCCTAAAACACCCTGAGACTTTACTGAAGGGGCATGGTCAGCTTGAGCAGGGCCAACATCAAAACTTATTTTACTGTTTCTCTGAGAGTCTTCTGGACGTAGTGGAGCTAATATTGGCATCTCGTTTATAAGACGCATGGTGAATGTACTAAAATTATCTGCTCTATCTTTACTTGCAGAGACAACAAGAAACTTTAGTTGTGGATTCATCCTTAGTTTCCACACAACGTAGGTAGAAGTGATCCAACTTTTACCAACACCTCTAAAAGCTTGTATGATTTTTCTTCTAGGACCGTATTGTAAGTATTCAGCTATGTCTAATTGAACTGGTGTGGGGTCAGGCAGGTTAAGATGTCGCCAGGTTATTATTAGAAAGTATCTAAAATCTTGTAGTTTCTCAGGAAGTGGTTGCATAAAGATCTTTTACCCTCTGTAAAGGAATAGCTGCACATTGAGGTACGACACTATTGCCTAATGATCTAAGTCTGTCCACCCGATTTCGTAGCCCATCATCTCCTCGCAGAAGGCAGGGTTCAGATACATATGATCGCCATTCTGGGGATAGGTGTGGTGTATTGCTCTGCCAAGTGAATCCTGTTTTTTGCATTTTTTTGTTGATTGTGAACTTCCGTCTTTCCATTCCCTTGCTGTAGGAGTTGGTAAACTTTGTAGATGATTGAATAGTTCCACTGCTTGAGGATTCACTGCTTCTCTTAAATTGGCAAGATTGGTTCTGCCCTTTCTGTGTTGTGTCACTTGTTTCACCATTGAGTTCACACTTCTCTGCGGAAGGTGATCCATTGTCGTTGGGGTTGGAAGTAAAGCTGCTAAAAGTGGTGTTCCTCCTTGTTTGAATTTCACTCTCTGTTCCACTGCTTTGCTTGCTATTGGGGTAGGCAACGAGCCACCATCTTGATCGTTGATGACAGGCTCCCACAGAACTTGCTGGTATAACTGACCATTCTGCATCATACCCTGCTTCGGAAAGCTCCCTGAGTACAATGTCCAACCCTCTATTAAGGATCGCTGCCACGTTCTCCAAGACAACGTATTGTGGTCGTACCATGCGTATGACTCGCATAAGTTCAAAGAAAAGTCCTGACCTTGTTTCTTCGGTAATACCTTTTTGAAGGCCTGCAACTGATATATCTTGGCAGGGAAATCCTCCTGTGATGATGTCAAACTCTCCAGATTTAGCTGTGAATGTTGTGATGTCGTCATGGATAGGAACGTGTGACCAATGTTTGTTTAGGATTTTTTGTGAAAAGGGGTTGATTTCTATAAACTGAGTTGTTTCAAAACCACCTACAAGTTTTTCAGCAGCGTAACTAAAACCACCAATACCTGCAAAGGTATCTAAAAGTTTCATAGGCTATCTTTCTATACTGGGAATCACATCAAGGTCTGGAAGGTTTGACATGAGATCTTCCATCGGACTCTTCTCTGTCGGTATGCATTCTATACCATTATCTTTTAACAACTGTCTTGCTACGTTAAGATCACCTGGTTTTGCTTCACCAGTTTCTATACGTCCTAATAGTTCTTTAATAAGAACTGTTTGAAGATTTTCTAATAATTCTAACTTTTTGTCTTTATTCATAATTAGAATGTCTTTTTGATCTAATATACTATTTTTTAACAAATTATGCCCAATCCGCTAGTAGGTCAACGGTTTAAAGTTGATGATCGTGTAACAAGAAAATGTTCTTCTGTTTTACAAAATAGGTTTTCAAAAAAATATGGCAACGTAACTGAAACGATTGAAAAGACTAATGCAAAAGGTAACACAATGTATTATTACAAAGTTTTATGGGATGATAGAAGATCATCTGAACACGCCCAACATAGCCTTCAACCTGTCAAGAAAAGTTAGTTTTTTCTTTTGTTTAAGATTTTTTGTTCGATGATGTTCTGCCATCTCATATCGCATCAATTTGATTTCAGTTTCGTGTATGCGTTGCATGGCAGCTATGATAAGTAAATCTTGCAATCGGTTTTCTTTTACCAACGCAAACGAATATGCTTTCATAATACTTTCTGGTAACTGTTCTACCTCTCTGCATTTCATCTCTATTTCTAATTCAACTTCAAGAGGTGGTTTACCAATAAGAATATTAAAAAATTCTTTGTGGTTCATTTACCTGGAAATAGTGCTTGCTCCAACATATCGCATAATTTATCATCGACATCATTATCTGTTTTCTTGACACAGGCACGAACAAGATCTAAGGCAAGTTGACGAATTGCTTTTGACTTAAGAAAGGTAAAAAGGATTGGTTTTAGTAGGGCAATCATGGATTTAGTAATATATACTTCCCAATTATGTACTTATTTGCTAATTTTGGCTTGACTCCTCACACAAGTCAATAAGCCCTATTCCCCAAAGTAGGGTTTTTTCTTACAAAAAAACATGGAAGATCAAGAACAAAGTAAAGTTGAAACCATAGTTAAGGTCTGCGTTTTGCTATGGTCTGCTACGTTATTAACATTGTCTTATTATGAGACACCCAATGGTAAAAAGATTGTAGATTTTGATCCAACTTTTATCGCAAGTATTTTCTCAGCTTCTACTGCTAGTCTTGGTTTTTCTATAAAAGGTAAGAAGAAAGACAATGGTGAAGGTAAAATCACTGATAATAAAGAGACTAAGGTAACTACACAATGAAAAAACTACTACCACTTCTTTTATTATTACCAACAGCTAGTTTTGCTGACATAACGCAAAAATTTACGACATCTGCACAAATAAGTGTAGATATGCCGTATTCTGTCACGAATAAATTGGGTACTACATATTCAATATCAGGAACAAACATAACTCCATCTGTAACTAGTGGTGGATCTACAACAGCAGGTGCTATTGGTGGATTAAATATAGGCAGCCTGACAGCAGGTGTACCTGCCATGATACAAACTGATAAAGCGGTCACAACAGCAGGGTCAGCTTTTTCGCTTACTGAAGCGGTGACTATGGGTGATGCAACACCATCAGCAGTTACTCCATCGTCAGGCATAGCAGCACTACCTCACCTTGGTGGACAGACAACAATAGGTAGTGGTGGCACATTAGGATCTGGAGCAATGACAAGTTTATCTAGTGGTGTACATACTTGTAGTGGTGCATTTGGATCAGGTTCAAGTTGCGTAGGATCAACCACCGTAACTATTACCATTGACTAAATTTTGGCTGCTATTAATAATATTATTTCCTGTCAAAACCTTTGCAAACCCAGTTGTGCCTACCTTCCGAACAGGATCTTCAAGCACAAATT
>VTLG01009402.1_pt1 | contig 35984 bp, 46 predicted proteins | sample 4694571 | NCBI WGS metagenome assembly VTLG01 (sample SAMN12604809, study PRJNA352737) | marine metagenome | biome: ENVO:00000447; feature: ENVO:00000209|ENVO:00000569|ENVO:01000036; material: ENVO:00002151; isolation source: viral sequences binned using virsorter ...
CCAACACAACCACCAACACAACCACCAACACAACAACCTACTAGACCAACCGAAGGAGAGCCAACCGAAAGAGAGCCAACCGAAAGAGAGCCAACCGAAGGTGCGCCCCCAACTCAACCACCAACAGTTCCTCCTGAAGGTACGCCTCCAGTAGTTCAACCTCCAATACAACCACCAGTTCCTGGGCAACCGCCACTGCCTGTCCCTACTAACGGACCACCAGTTCCGGGGCAACCGCCACTGTCTGTCCCTACTAACGGACCACCCACGTTACCACCTACAATTCCACAACCGAACATTCCGACGACACCATCACCTCCACCAAATTGGCCACCTCAACCGCCACAGCCAGGCGGTCCTGTTCAGGGTCCGAATGATGGGCCGGTGCGAAACCCCACAATCCCGAGACCGCCAGTGGATCGAGGGCCAATGCCTAGCGACCCAAGCATGGATCAGGAACTCATGCTTGCTGACAATGTGTCCATGGCTGATGTGGATAACAACACTCAGAACTACCAAGACTTCATGGCAAGTCAATTGCTAGGTGGAATGACACAGGCCGATTTGACAGCTGACATGCCACCGATGCAGCGACGGAATCCTATGGAGCGACCACCAATAGATGGTGGCCCAATGCAAATACCCAAACCTCCGATGGGTCCGATGGGAGGGCCGTTTGATGGACCATACGATCCTAATGCTCCAAACACACCGCCTGCTCAAATGCCTCGCCCACCACAGCGTAATCCGCTAGATACGGATGTTGAGTACGAGCAACCAAGCCCAACTCAAATACCACGGCCTGACCAGCGTGGCCCTCAAGGTAATCCGTTTGATCGGGACACACGAGGGAGAGATGGCAGCTTCCCGCTCGGCCTAAACCAACAGCTTGATAACAGCTTGGAAGGCATGAACACTCAGGGCTTCGGTCTTAGAGGTGGTGCTGGCAGCGGTCCACCTCCACAAGGTTCGGCTGCGTATCAGCCACAGCGTTTGCCGCAAACTGGTGGTCAGAAATATGGTAAGGGAGATCCACCACCACAGCAAGGAGGTAAATTACCTTCAGGATTCTGGAAGCATCCTCAAGGAGACCCAATGCCTCAAGGTAGCGGTCAGCAAGGCGGTGTTAACCGAGATGCGTGGATGGCCGATTACCAAGATGCTGCTGCTAGTCAGGGTTTGAATCAGGATGATATGCGTCAATTCCAAACTTGGGCAAGAACCCAAGGCGGTATGGCTGGCTCTCAGGATAGGTCGTCTTTGTTCCAGCAAATGCAACGATTCAAAATGGAACGAGGTGACGCAAATCCAGGCTACGCAGATCAAGCCACACAGGAACGTCTGGGGAATGCTCCAAGGTGGGGTGCACAGCAACCTCAAGCATCACGTATGCAGGAAGGGCCAGAAGCAACTCCTGAAAAACCCATGTTCGGGCAGGAGGGCTACGGCGAAATGATTCGTCAGCGTCGTGCCGAGCAAGGTGGTCCTAAGACACTTGAAGACTTGCGTAATCAAGCTCAGGGTCGTGGAACTGTGACTACTGACGATGGACGAGTGGTTAACCGCGCTGCGATGGGCGGTCTTCCCAGCCAACTGCGAGGAGGTGGAACAATCGACGGAATAACATACGGCAAGAGCGGTGCACCACAGATGACTCCCGCCGAGGTTCGTCAGATAAAAATCCAGCGTGATAGGCATCAGCAATGGAAACCTGGTGAAGATCAGTTTGGAAAAATCGAATTCGGGAAGCCTATGGACCCGAACAATCCGGCACACGTCGCAAGGGCAGAGTTCTATAAAAGACGGGATGCCAACGCATTGGCAAAAGGCAAAAAACTTCAAGACCAAAGATGGCGATCGGCAAAACGTACGTCGACTCCTGTGAGTACGACAGACCGATTCAACCAGATGAAACAAAACGCTGTGAAAAGCGCAGCTCAGAGGGGTGGGTTTCAGTATAAGGAGACAGGTGGAAATGCTTCTGGCTATAGGAATCCAACTACTAATATGAGCAGGGCACAGCGTTCTAATTTCAGAAACAGGCAGTCTGGATTAAGCAATCTTGCTAACCGAGCGAAACCACGCACTTCACTTCCACAGCTATACGGAAACTAACAAATGCCAATTCGTGTTGAATACGGACCTTCAGCGGTAGCTGTTGGTGAACTCGCTTTTCGTACAGGCCAAAACGAGTACATCGCCAAACGCCGCAAGGAAATGGAAGAGCTGGCTCAGCGTCAGGCTGAGATGCGTCAGCGTGGGCAAATACAGCAACAGAATCTTCAAGCTGATCTGTTTAAGTTCCACGGCCAGCAACAGCGTGCAATGCAGGAGTTGCAGCTGAGGCAACAGCAGTTCCAGCAGCAGGGACAACAGTTTGAGCAAGGCCAGCAGCATGACGTAAAGCTTGCTGAGGATCGGAGGAAACACGAACTTGATCTACAGAAAGTCTATGGTGAGCGACAGGTAGCTGATGCTCGAATGCGTCATGGGCTTGCTCAAGAGCGGGACTTTAACGCTCTTGCAAACCAGAACTTAGTTACGATGTTCAAAACCAACCTGAATGAAGAGGGTCAGGCAGAGGGGTTTAAGTTACTCAAGGAAGGTCATGATGCATTAAATGACCCTCGAATTGAGCCTACGGAAGCAAGGCGAATTTATCAGGAGAAAGTTGAGCAAGCAAACGCTCTTAAAGATGACGCTCGGTACACCATCGATAAAGAACTTCAGCCTGGTTACTCCGAAGGATGGGGTGCACAGGATGGCGGTTACGAATCAAACACACCATTTTTACGAACCCGCAAGCAGGACGGCGAATGGGAATACCGGCAAAACTACAGCTACTACGAGCAGGATCAAAACGGCGAATGGCAGGAACGCCAGCTCACGCCAAAAGAATGGGTTGAGATTTATCAACCTGAGCCGTTCATTGTAGGAGAGCAAAAATTTATTGCTGACGGCTTCAATTACGAAACTGGTCAGTGGAATATGGTCCCCGACCCAAACTATGACCCTAACGCTGAGGCAAACGCAGCCAGAGTTGAAGCAGCTGAAAACGAAGAGCGTATTAACAAGCGACTAGAGATGTACAACAAGTATGTGTCTGGCTTGGAATTTCCCGCAGACGCAGTTGATTTCCTCACATGGCAACAAAGAACGTATGGCGACACGATCATCGGTGGAGGGCAACAACCAGCACCGCCGGAACAGCCAGCTGCCCCACCTGCTCCAGAAGCAGCAGCAGCTCCACCACAACCTGCCCCAGCTCCAGCAGCACCAGAACAGCCTGCTCCGCAACCTGCCGCTCCACCTGTGGAACAAACTCCACCAGAGCAACCTGTCCAGCCAGACCAGCCAGCAGGTGTAGTAACAAATCCAGCAGTACCGCCTGGACAACCAGGCAATCCACACATCGCAGCTTCACGAGCAGAAGAGAACGCTATGCGGGAGCGAGGAGAGATTGGTGAGGATGACATTGTATTCATTCAAGGTGAACCAGAAGAACCAGCTGCCGTTGTTGAAGCACGAGAGGCTTCTGTTGACCGAGAGGCTCGTGAAGCAAAAGCTCGTGTTGACCGAGAGGCTCGTGCGTCCGAAATGCGAGCAAGAGAAGACGCAGCAATGGCTGAACAGGCTGAAGCTCAACGCCTTGATGCTATAGAGGCCGCTAAGCGTGAGCCATCTATCTATACTCCGCTCGAACAAAGGCAGCAGCAGGAAGACGCAGAATCATTGTTGCAGCGTACCGGTATAAGTGCAGAAGAGGCACAAGCGATGACCGAACAAAAGCGTCGTGTAGATGAAGCGATTGCAGCTGGCTCTCCAGGCGGTCCAGATTACAAAACGCCAATGGAAGTGGGACCGGACGAACCTCAGATCACAGGCTACAAACTTCGTGACGGCAAGATGGAACCCACGATGGCTCCTGGTCGAGAGTACATGGCTGAGCTTGAACGCCGTGACGCTGAAAGTCGAGACCAGTACGAGGGCATTGACTACCAGCCAGCTCAGGAAGATGTGGATAAATACGGCATTAAACAAACTTGGGAAACTCGTTTTGGCCAAGGTCCACCACGGATGCAGGCTCATCGGACGAGCAGCCCTGCCGGACAAGGCAAAGTGGAGTATCACCCAAGCGATCAATATAAGGTTGCAGTTTATCCAGGAGCAGAGGTTGCAGACCAACGGACGATGGAAGGTGTCGCTCTTCAGATGCAGTACAACACCTCCGCTTGGCAACGTGACCCGAATCATCGTGTCGAACGAGTGAGTGCCGAACAGCTGATGGACCAGACACGTCGCAAACTCAATCCGCAACCGAAATGGCAAGGACCGCTACAGGGATTCTAAATGGCTGATCCATACGAATTATTCTACGAGTTCAAAGACACAGAACCTGTGACACTCCAAGACGACATGTACGCAAAGATGTCCGTCGAAGAGCGACAGCGTGCTTGGGAAAGCGGTCTGCGTCCAGTGAACGAAGCGTGGCAGATTGTTTACCCTGACGAACGCCGTCGTCGCTATGAGTTCATCAACACAGGTCGTGTGTCTGAACAACGCTATTCTGGCAACAAAGCTCCGAAAACAATGTGGAGTAAAGAGGATCGAGCGAAAGAGTTTCGAGCTAGGGAATTTCAATTCCAAGGAGGAATGGATTCAGCTCCACTTCCTTGGCTAAGAACTGACCATAACTCTGCCACCAAGCTAATGAACACGATCCAATGGTTTCGCGACAATCCTGATGAAGTTGGCAAAGGCGACTTTTTAAACATCTACTCTGGCGTAATGCGTCGGATGCCTCTGACGTTTGGTGCTGGCGAATTAACCGAAGCGGTCGTCAAAGGAAAAGCCATTGACCGTATTTACGAAGGCAACCCAGAGAAAGGTGACATCTACGGATTAGCGAGAGATATTGTTTACGCTGAGATGCAAGAGGACGACCCAAGGGCGATGAAGGTTGTTCGTGGTGTCACTGAGCTTCCAGCGTATGCCGTTGATATTGCGTTAACAAAAGGTCTAGGTGGATTAACTAGAGCATTTGGCAAGAAGGGAATGGCGGCTCTTGCCAAGCGACTCGGTAAAGAGAAGTTCAAAAAGTTCATGGCATCAGCCGTTGTGAAAGGTGCAGTCAAAGCAGCACCAACAGTCACAGAAGCTGGCATCTACGCAGGTGTCACAGACGTTGGTGGGACGCTAGCTCAAGCTCTACCACAGCGTGACCTTAAATACGACGAGAGCACCGAGACCGGATTTGCTGCCACGGAGAAAGACTCATGGATGAACAGCTTACCCAAGGCTGTCGTTAACCAGATGAGTGAGTATCTCGTGGAGAGGGTTGGTGGTGAAGTAATTGCTAAAGGTGTAGGTAAGATCGGAGCACCAATCCGCAAGGCAATGACACCAAAGCCTACGTCAGCGGATGTGCCTGAAAACATGAAAACGTACATCCTGAATCGCATCCGTCAGTCATGGCAACGTGCTAACCCAGACGTTGGGCCAATGGCAAGCCAAATCGGATTCAACGGAATGATTGCTGAGCTGGGTGAGGAACGTGTCACTGAAATCGTACAGGGTGCGAACGAAGTCTTCTTCAGCCAGATGCCTGGCTATAACCGTGATGCTGCTCCGCAAATCGACCAACGCTTTGGCATGACCGGTGATGCGGTTCAGGAGGCTGGCTATCAGCTTGGTGTTACGGATGAAACACCAGAGCAAGCTTCTCAACGCCGTGATGACATGGTGACACAAGGGCTTACTGAAGTCATCGGTATCGGTGGAATGAAGGGTATGGCTGGAATGCGTAGCACGCCAACGCCCAATGTTGAAGAGCTTGAGAAAGGCGATATGGCTCAAGCGATCCTCCCAATTAGCAGAGACGCTAATTACCAGGCTGGTGTTCAGAAGCTAATCGCTGAAGGACAGAGTAGCCGCAAAGCTTTTAGCCAAGTTCAAGTCCCCGGAACGAACAAAACACTCTATGACATGATGCCAAACGGCAAGGCTCGCCAAGAGTTTTTGCAGAACGCTAGTGATTACATAGACACACAGAACCGCATGGAAGCACGGATGTTGGAACAACAGCAACAACCTCCTGTGCAGCAGGATCAACTAGAACAACGTCCTGTAGAGCAGGATGATGTGTCTGAACCAACGGTTGAACAACAAGTACCAGAACCACCAGAGGTGACAGAAGCTCGTAATGTTAGACGCAATATCACACGCAAAGATGTGATGGGTATCGCTAAGGGTCGGCGTGTCACTGAAACCGATGAAGGGTTTGAAGTCCAAATGGCTAATGGTCGTGTGTTAATACGGCTAGAAGAGCAGTTAGATGTGTCTGAAAGTGAGTTGACGACTGCTTACGATCACTACTCTACGGACCCACAGTTCACACAACGATTTCCAACACCTGAGTCGTTTGTCTCTCATGCAAGACAGGAAATAAAAGCAGGTCGTGGTGTTGGTGGTTATATCAAACCTCCAACTAAACAAATGCAGGAAGATGTAGCGACTCTCGATGTACTCGGCATTATCGCAATCAACAACTCGGAGTACGCACAGCAGAACTACGACCAAGTTCAAACAGCTCTGCATGAGCTTACGCACTTTGCGTACAACAGCGGCATGTTTAGTAATACTGAAATGAGTTCGTTGATTGAGAAATATAGTGAACAGGGACGAACGCCTTTACAACAGTCAGAGGACTTTGCTCAGTCATCTAAATTCTGGCAAGAACCAAAGATGATTGAGCGGTTTACCAACTGGATCAATCGCATTGTGTCCAAACTGACCGGTGGGCGTATCAAGCTAAAAGGTGAAGCCGTTCAGCAGTTAATGAACACTGAGCAATTCTGGTCACGTCCAGCACAAACTATAGACACATTCCAAACCAGAGAGATGGAACGACAGGGACAGACTCAGTTTGATTTAGCTGACGACCAGCAGTCCGATACCCCACAAACGGAATACAACTACGGCATTAAGCTTGGAAGCGAAAGACCTCCTCATGCTGACGCATCATTAAAGATGATGAATGAGCAAGAGCTTGAGAATCATAGAACAGACGTATACCGAGACATTAATAAACTAGAAAAGCAATACGACGATTACTTCAATCGCAATGAACAGGCTCCGAGACAGTTTCTTGAAGAGCTTGGAGCTAAACAAGATGAGTTTAATGCTGTTTACACTGAACTCTGGAGGCGAGAACTAGAAGAGTTGGACACAACTGTACTTGCTGAAAGAATTGGTTTTGAAGACTATCCAACTGAGATACGCCGAGATGTTGCCAAGCAGATGCTTGCACAAGAAATACAACGCCGAGGCAAAGAGGTTGGTGGCGAGCTAGAGTCTCGCTTAAAAGAATTCGCTGCCGATTGGGGAAGAGATCGTGCAGGCGGTGTTAGCTCGGACTTTATGGAGTCACTTGGCTACAAGGTCAAAGATGTTCTCGACGCAGGTGAATCAGCCAAAATCCAGCTTATGGCTGACGACCTCGACTTTCGTGGTAAAGAGCCAACGCCTGGACCTGCTGATCGCTTGCCAGGAGGACGAGCGATTCCGGCAAACGTCACAAAAGCTCGTATGACATGGCGAGAAGCCGACGAGAAACAGATGGGTTTCCATCTATCACGCCAAGAAGTCTTCAACGAAGTGAATCGTCGCCGCTTTGGCACTCCAGAACAACGAGCTAAAGTCGATGAGGAAGCGATTGCTCGCTGGAATGATCCTAACCATACGTTTGATGTGTATGACCACGAACACATCATTCGGCTTTCCAATGAACTAGCTCTTAGCAAAGACCCGAACGACTACGCCAAAGCCATCGACCTCATGATTCTCAAGCGTGACAAGATCGCTGATGTCGCACGTAACCTTGGCTACGGCAAAGACCCTCTTGGGAAAACTGAAGCGTCACGACGCAAAGATGCTGTCACCGATGCGATATTTCTGAACGACAAGAAGGCTTTGGAACGCATACGCAACCGCAAGAGTTCTGACCCTCGCAAGCAGAGAGCTGGTGAAAAAGCTTGGGAACGTGAACAGGCACGACTCCAGAAGGTGCGTGAATACGTCGAGAAGCTTGGCTACGAGTGGAGTGAGAAAGGCTTTACAAAGCTTGGAACGAATGTAACCGATTCGATCAAAGTCGCACGTTTCGCTATTAACACAAAGAAACACCTTGGTAGAAAAGCCAACGACATCTTCACCGAAATCACTTACGGCTTCATGCTTTCTGGCCATCAGACACAAATGGTCAACTTCCTAAGTAACACAACTTGGGGAGCGACGATGATGGCAGAGCAATATGCTTCAGCTGCATTGAACTCAGCTCTCGGAAACACGGATGACATCACGCTGGCAGACTATAAGTTTGCTCGCAACCAACTGAAGAATATGACACCTGACAAGTTACGTGTGATTGCGATCGCTGGTCGTAATGCCATGACAAGGTTCATGTCTGAGCGTGGTGTGATTGAAGAACAAGTTGGCATCGACGAAAAGACCAAGTATGAAGTTGCACCTGCATTGCCGGGCAAAGGCGGTCAGGCGTTCAGAGCTATCTTTGGCTTCGGCCCGATGAGTGCTATCGACCAGTTCTACAAGACACTGTTTACCAACCTTGAAGTTGGTGTGCACGCTGCTCACCTAGCGAGAACCGAAGCTGAAGCGTTTAACCGCAAACAAAAAGATGCTTCCAAGCACATGACTGAACAGGAGATGGCTGACAGAGCGGAAGAGTTATTGCTCGACAAGCGATCGCCAGCATGGGTAGCAGCACTAAATCAGGCTGAACAGAAGATGTTCCAGGATGACGGTGGTGTAATTTCTCAGAAGATCATTGGTGTGTCTGAAAACATCAGAAGCATACCGCTTGTCGGTCCGGCGTTTCAGCACCTGGTTGCACCGTTCGTGCGAACACCAACTCGTATTATCGGAAACGCTTTGGTTCGCATGCCTGTGCTCGGCATACCTGTGTATCACAAGATGTTCCAGAACTACAAAGACGGCAACCACGTGCTCAAAGGTGTAAGTCGTGAAGCACTAAGCCAAATATCCGTTGGGTTGCTCGTTGCGATGATCTGGAATCTGGTCGATGCGGATGAAGAGGAAACAACTTTCACTGGTGCGAAAGGAGCATTAGGTGAAAAGAGCCGCACATTCCGCTACCAAGAAGGTGTTGCTCCACCACAGGCTGTAAAAATCGGAAACACTTGGTATCAGTACGACAGGTTCGATCCGTTTGCGATGGCGTTAGCTACGGTTGTCGATTCTATCCAGGCACTCAAGTCTGATAAAAGTGCCGGCGAGAAAGGTGCTGACGTAGCTCGCTCTATCGGCGGCTCAGTGCAAGAGAAGACCTTCTTCCGCTCTGTTGGTGACCTAATTAAAGCAGTTGACTCAGAGGATGGTGGTCAGCGATGGGTTGCATCAGCACTCACGAGGTTTGTGCCTAACCTTTATACACAAGCAGCACGAGCATCATCACCGACGATCACTGACTCACGAGCTGACACAGCATTTGAGTCGTTCAAAAAGCGTTCAAAGATCGCACCAGCACAAGACATCCACGATCCATGGGGTCGCAAGGCAAAGACCTCTGGTGGCATCACAGGTGTGAAGAGCAAGACTGCTGAGCCGTTTATCGGCGACCGTGTGTTTGTTAACTGGAACCGACTGCATCCTAAGACTGACGATCAGCGTTTCCCAACCAGGCCAAGACGTGAGTACACCTACAACGGTGTCAAACACAAGATGCCTGAAGAGCAATACGCTCAGTATTCAGAGCTTGCAGGAACGCTTGCAAAGAACGTCGTTGAGAAAATGCTGAGTGACGACATGGCTCGCAATCCTGATGACGTAACGATGAAGATTGTCGAAGGTGCGATTAGTCGAGCCAGGATGATGGTCAAAGATCACCTGCACTCCAAAGGCAATATGGACATACCGATGGAACGCTTTGAGCGTGACATGCAGAGCAAGCTGTACAGCACCGCCATCGCACCGCTCAGAGCAAAGCGTCCACGACGTGGAGCATCACAGTCTGTGTATGAACAGGAAGTTGCCGAGTGGCAGTCAGACCGTGACGCTGCCCTGCGCTACGTCGAGTGGTACAGACAACGGCCAGACAGGGTAAGGATCAGGAGGTGAGTGGGTTACGCTTTTCGGCGGTAAACGACCATAAGCTGAACCGCAATGAAGTTGTCATGAAACGGATACTGAATCATCTGATGTACAAACCATCCATCTTTTAGCAGAGCTTCCGACTCCGTTTTTGCCTTTCTAAATACATTTCGCTCATCCCCCTTCTTAGCATTAAAAATTTCAATCCGCTGTTCCATTTTCAATCTCCAAATAAACCAATGATACGTAAACGAAGATACCGCACTGACGGTCAGTACACAAACACAGACACACGCACAGGGAAAAAGACTGCACGCACTCAAGGACGAGTGGAACTAACCATGGCCAAGGCAGAGAAGGCAAAGGCAGTCGCATCTAAACGCAAGTGGCTCGTGATCCTCATCGGGATGATTATGGGCATTGCCGCTTTCTTTAAGTTCAAGATAGGACCCTGACAATGAATAACATCACAAGCGTGATTGGAGACTTCCTCAAAAGTCTCAAATCCAAACGAGTCATTACCGGCATTCTGACCATCGTGTTCATGGCCGCATACAACTACTTCAACCTCGCTGAGGTCGGTGTGTCTGAAGACACAGTGAACAACCTCGTTATCACAGTCGCAGCTCTGATCGTTGGCGATACTATTCGCCCAGTGAACCCTGAGAAGGGAGATAGCAATGAAGGTTAGGATGGTCAAGCCAGGCGAACGCTATCGCTTTATGGCGAGAAGCAGTAATCCACACACACTGAGCCGGTTGGAAAACTTGATGGCTGCTGAAGGCTACAAGCGTGTTAAGTTCCTAAGCTTCCTAGCGCACATCATTAACTTTGAATTCAGCATTAGAGAGGATTGGTATGGAAACGAACTTACCTCAGATGCTGACTGATGTTGGATTCCCAATTGGTCTGTGTCTGATCCTCTTATACGGCTTCAAGAAGGTCGGTGAGGTGCTGCTGGCTCGTGTAGTCGATCCAGTCATCACCTCGCACCGAGAGTTCCTCGTGAAGCTTGAGCAGCAGCTTGAGCTACAAGGGGAACTGGTGCGAAAGATGGTGTCTATTCAGGAAGAGATTCTTCGGAAGCTGGAGTAGGCTCATCCGGTGTAGTCCAAACAATTTTGCTACCGTATAGACGCTTGAATTCTCTTTGTGTTGCTTTTGAATCATACACCTGCGTCCGAGGCCAACTAAACACATCTAACGCAACGTCACCGCCTACTGTGCGTGTCGGTGCAGAGGGTTTGCTCGCTAGCTCCTTCTGAGCATCACTTTCGCACATAACGAAGAAACCATCATTCTCACCGAGCATGACCTGAAGCTGCACTTCGATAAAGCTCTTTTCAATTTCGACATGACCTATATGCCTCTCCCTAACAAACCTGCTTTCGGTCGATTCATTAAGCTGGTCTTGTGACAAAATGTACTCTTTATACCCAGTCGCATCAAAGTCAGCTTTGAACATATCTCGGTTTATTTGATTAAGCTTCTTATCATCATCTGTCAATTCAGAGACCTTACCTAAGCTCGGCTTGTATTCACCTTTAATGACGGGACGCTTTGTAAACTCTATCTTTGTTTCGTAACAATCTTCCCACACCTGGGGATATTGTTCTGCTGTCGCCTTCCAGTCTTCAGTTGATCTAAAAGGTTTGGGTGTAGGCGTTCTTGGAAGACCTGAAACGTCAGTGCCATCACTTGGACCAGCCTGTATCAACTTTCCGAGATGGCCACTAATTTTAAGTCGCAGGTTCTCTCGTTGAAGTAATCTGGATGATCGTTGTTCTTGCTCGTGCAGTGCTTTCCATCCCTCCAGTAATTCCTTGCAATGATCAGGGAGCTCAACGTACTGACCATTCGATGGCGTGGTCTTCAGCTCTCTAAGTTTAACGGCTATATCCTTGTACTCTTCATTCGTTCCGACAGCGTCCCTGTAAGCCTCGTCGAGTTGTTCAATAGAATCAAACTTAAACCACTCACGATCCCATTTAGGATCGTCCTGGCCAACCATGTACTTCCGGTATGTTTTGTGTAGGTAGGTTTCCAAGCCACCAGCAAACTCGGACTTTATTTCATGATGAGATACAATCTTGAAAGGGTTTCCAGTCTGCAACCCCTTCGTTATGCGCTCATGCACATCTTCTGTTGTGAATCCCATTTTGTAATAGGGCAGCACGAACCCATCTCGTGGTTCTAGCTTCAAAAAATAAATCGTTCCCTGTTCGTCCCAAGCACGTGCCATGCTGCGTCTCCTGATATGTTTTTCAAACTACTGTTATAACGAGCGTGCCGACTGGCTTCAAATACAGGTCAATCAGCGTTGATGAGTTGCTCGGCATCTGTTCTATCGAGAATAAGGCCAATCACAACCTTCTCCGCATCGCTCAACTCATCCCACTGAGCAGACACTGAAACCATAACATCATCGAGTGACGGCAATGGCCCTAATTGTGGCCCTAGCCCTTTTTCGATAGTGCGTAAAACCCCTTGTTTTAAGGCGTAAAGTGACAAGGGTTCGCCTCCCTCATCGCCCACTTGACTGCATACTCCTGACATAGCATGAGGTGCTATGACGGGAAATGACGGTTTTTCTAGAGTCTGTGAATCTACAGACATGCTATGAGGTGCTATGAGGGCTGTAGCTGGCCCTAACTGTGGCCCTAGTTTTGGCCCTAGTTTTTCAACCGTGGTTTTCGTACTACCGGCAACGATGTGTTCATCGGTTACATGTAGGTAATGCTTCTCTGCAACTCTCTCGGAGTTGCCTAACCATGCACAGACGACATGCTGTGGAAAATAGTTAGTTAATTCAGTCTGACGTGTCTTACGAAGGTTCTTCAGGACATCAGGCCATTCGGTTAGCCCAGCCTTTTTTCGTGAGCGAAGAACTGACCGTCGAAGATTAGGCTTGGTTGGATTATCTCGGTTCTTATCGAAACCTTCTACACCCTCAATGGCCCACACAGCACCGTCTTCAGACATCTGCCATGCTTCCTGTAGATAAGGCAGCAGCTCAGGGAAGATCGGAACTTTACGGTATTCAGAAACCGTTGGGTGATGCTTCGTCTTTACATTCTCAATCATCATGTAGCCAGGGTCTTGTTCTGTTCCATCACCGAAGTGAACATCCTCCCAGCGGAGTCTAACTGCTTCTGAAGGTAGCCTAATGCCAGCGTACCGCCCTAGAGCCAATGCAAGGCGCACCTGCCAACGAGGAACACATTCGATAAGCTGTTCAAATTCTTGATTGCTGACGAAATAGAACTTCTCCTTGTTTGTGAGGTTGCCCTTCTCTACCTCCTCAAATGGGTTCTCGGTAATCAACCTCGCTTTGATTGCGGCTTGAAAAATCTGACTTGCGTAGCCGCAGCTACGATTGACTTGGGCAGGTGACAAGCCCTCCCCTTTTGTCCGCTGATTTCCCTTTAGCTCAAGGTGCTGTCTGTACTCCTGAGCATCAAGCTCCGTAATCGAACTCAATTGCCTGCCGGGGAAAAACTCAGTCAATCGCTTCAGTTCATTCTCTAGCTTACGCCCAGCATCAGAAGACAAAGTTTTGCTATGGGTATCAATGAAGTCTTTACCAAAGTCTTGAAGTGTTCCACCGAGGTTTGTGGAGACCAAACCGAAGCTCACCAAACGCTTCAGGATTTTCGGGTCTAGCGTCTGGACTTGCTTTGACAAGCTTGGTGACAAGTTAATACCAAGAGCTTTATGTTCCAATAATTCGTCGAGGAGTGTGCAGAACTTCTCCCCTACACGATTGGTTGCTCGCCCAATAGAAATGGATTCCTTTTTCCCGTTAATCCAGAAACGGACACGTTTAGTTTTACAGTTCGCTTGTGGTTCGATGTAGGACTTGTGACTCATTGTTTGTCTCCATTCGGCAGGTTTGCTGCCCACTCTTTCAGTTCAGCTGGACAAAACAGTATGCGACTTCCCAGTTGCTTAAAAGGAATTGCCTTTTCTTTGAGTAGCCTATCGAGTGTCGAGATAGAAAAGGATAACAGCACACACGCTTCATCCTTAGTTATCAGGTACTTATCACTTATAGGTGGAGTTTGTTCTTCTTGGAAAATCGTCATCTAGCTTACTCGTTTAGGCAATTTTTAAAAAGTCGAATTCGGATAATTTGTCTAAGCAGCAGGTACTGGAAACACGCCAGTATCCTGCTGAAAGTGAAATACTTCCTGCACCTCACGCTTAGGCACATAGGGTTTCGCACGGTTTTCGTAGCACTCACGGTTACAGTAATATTTCCCGGAGTCCACACGCCCAGCCTGCTTATAGTTAGCACGGCGTATATTCATTTCGTAGTTAGTTCGCTCAAACGAACACCCACAGTGAGCACAGGTTAAAGTGGTTGTAGCCTCTCGATCAGACACACAACCTGGCCTGCGCCGATTCAGCGATCCAGCTTTAATTCCACACTCCTGCGAGCAATACTTTCTTTTACGACCTGGCTCCTGGGTAAACTCATTACCGCAGTATCCGCACTCATTCTTTGGCACAGGCTTAGGTTTCCGCTCAAGACCATGACGTTTTTTTAGCTTGGCCAAAATCTGCCTCACACGCTCACGAGTGATATTGAAGTGAACAGCCGTTTCTCTCAAAGTCTTAAAGTCTTGGCAGTAATAAGTGAATACTGCCATGTCTCTTCGGGATGCTGGAAGTGGTAGACCAGTATCTCCATTCTTCCACATTGGACGACTAACACTCTTTGTCGCCTCGACAACTTGTCTGGCGGTAATGTCACATCCGAGCTGGTGATTCACTTGGTCAGCAATGTGATGGGAGTAGAAGCCATCTTCCTTTAATGCCAGACACATTGCCTTAGCTTCGCCGGAAATCTTTTTGGGACTACGTGAAGGCCGCTTAACATCCTTAGTTAGGTAGGCGACATTTTTCTCATTGATTGTCCACTCCGTCGTGGAGTTCACAATTTCAACAATCTCTCGGGCGTATTTGCCCTGACGCTTCAGCTTTTTGCAAAGCTTAGTTAACTCGGGATCGTACTTAGTTTGACGACCTAAATTTGCTTGTGTCGTATCGACACCAAACTCATCGCACGCAGCTTTGACATATGTCGAGCTGACTGACAGCATTCGTGCAGCCTCAGCTACAATAACTCCTGCTTCGACCAACAAAGCAGCTTGGAACCTGGTTTCCTGTGGAAGTGTCATATAAAACCTCATTTAATGACATGAACTGTTTAGTAAGTTTCGTTTTGGGTGAGAGATGCCGAGCCGTACCGCCCGAAGGCGGCAGGCTCGAACCCCACACAACTAGGAGCTAATTAAGCTCACCTTGTGTCAGACCCAACACTGACAAGGCTTGAATGAACGAGTCATCCAACTTAGTTGCAGAGACCACACGCCCTTCATAGAAGGACTTGAGGTTACCGTCAGCGAGACGGACGGTAACCAGGTGGCGAGACCTTGGTCCCTTAATCGAAGGAGACCGCCACGTCTTCTTCATAAGAGGTTCAGACACAATGTCACGAACCTTCACTACCTCGCCTCGGTAGCTTTCTTCGTTGGCGGAATAATCCGTCAACAGGTAACCTTCCTCTAACGAGGAATCAGCACCTTTGAGATAGGTGAAAACCACCCAATCTCCACTGTTAAAACGACTCATAGCACACCTCCATGGTCATTCTGTTGTTGAAGCTGCTTACGACCAGCTTCGATAATCGTGCGAACTTGTGTCGCTATTTCATGTGTTATGTGCAACGATCCGCTAGGACCGTAGACGACTTCCAGGCCGACATGGTTGTCATCGTCGATACCTACTCTGTATGCGACAGGGTTCAGCTTCACTGCTTCTATGATCTTCACAAACTTGATCTTCCCTGCTTTACGCTTAGACTTTCCAACCGCCATGTGTCTGACTCTGGAAGCCGTCTGAGCATCTCTGAACATGGCTTCAGAGGCTCTGGCACGTGTTTCTTCTATGATTTGTTTCATGCTCATTTCTTTTTGTGCTCCGATGGTCTCACTACGATTGTGTAGCCCGCTGCATCTGCTAACTCCGCAAACCTATACAGGCCAATTCCACTCTTCCCTTCACTCCACTTCTTCAACTGCACGTTCTGCACACCGATATCCGCCGGATTGACCTTTCGCTCCCGAAGGCCGTCGATCACCTGAGCTACCTGCATTTGGCAACGTAGTTTGATCTGTGTCTCTTTCCAATTCATGGCAACTCCTTTTTTACGATGTAGATTTCTGAAAGATAAAATTAAATAAAAAGCGGCTACTCGCCTTTGGTTATCAACTTGAACGGCACACACACGAGGAAGCCGAACAGCCAAATCTTTACTCCCCAAATTACGATCTCTGCGAGTAAACCACAAAACTCATCGCTCATCTCTAAACCTCACCTTCACCAAACACAACTAATACCAGGATCAATAAACCCACCTGCTGGGCGATTACATTTGCGACTTCCATCATTTCTATCTCCTATGAAAGAACTCGTAGTGATAAGCTGCTTCCTCTTCTTCAGTCATTTGATAGTCATCTACATCGGTTGTGTCTTCGGAACTAAATCCATCTATAAAACCGCTGATAATCGCCAAAACAAATGCTGCTGTCATTAAAAATTCCATTCCTTCTCTCCCTTACCGCATCATTCTCAACATGTCGTTAATCTCTTCGTCAGTCATAGGCTTCTCTGGTTCACTAGAAAGAGGTTCTGGTTGAGCTAAACCCATGCACACAAGCAAAAACTGCACAAACTCCATAAACAAAACGAATCCACCCAAGCCAATAATTAGATATGCGAACAAAGCTTCCATAACGTCTATCTCCTGTGAAAGAACTCGTAGTGGAAAGCTTCCTGCTCTTCCTCTGTCATCTCGTAGTCATCATCTCCACACCAAGTCTCTTTTGAAAAGAGAACGTTGAAGAAAGAAGCCACGAGCATAAAACCTGCTATGTTTACCAAAACCGTAATAATGAATTCCATAATCAACCTTTTTTTACGATGTACTTTTTCTAACCGAAAGAATAAAATTTTTTAACGACCGCTGTGGAAGAAGATATATTCTTCGTCTTCATCGAGATCGTCTTCAAGCGACCAGAAGTTATTCCAGGCGTTTGACAACTGCTGTTTAGAGGTTGGCCCGTTTCCAAGACCAAGATCAGCAGCTAAAGTGCCGATGAACCAGCATGCTAGCTGGATGCCCCAACCGATGAGAAAAACATAAGTCATTATGAGAGCGAAAGTTTCCATTTCAAATTTCCTTTTCTGTAACCTACTTACCGTTTGAGTCGCCTATCGACTCTCAGCTCGTTGCTGACTTTTCTCATTTTAACATAAAATTCTACGATGTCAAAACAATTCTTTTGATTTTACTAAAATACTTTACATCTTATTTATCGTCCTAATTTGGGCTAAATCTTTAATCTACATCGTACTTTTTTGACTTTCTGACCAAAAAGACTCTAGAAGTCGGGTCAAAGTGTGCTAAAAATTTAGCTGGTCATGGGTTTGTCAGACACAAATCCAACAGGTTCCTTGGTGCAGCGTTGTTCTCCTGGCCGCAAAAGAATGCTGAATAAACATTAGGCTGAGGGAGAGAAATCCCACGACCATCAGCTTCAGGATCGTTGAGTAGTGACAGACACATGTCATGAGGCCAACGATAATCACAACTGTGAAATCCAGGCAACGCGCAGCTATTCGATGTTGCAACAAACGATGCGTCCTGGTCGATTAGCCATAGTTTCATAAGCGGAAGTGACCTGAGTTAAATAGTGAGTAACGGACTCGCAAAGACCGCATTGGTTAAGCTTTGGTATAGGCTAAAGGGAATCGTTACGCTCCATTTGTGCGAGCTTCCAACTCGTTAAATATTCCTTCCGGCAGCATCTCAAAAAACCGGTGATTCCTAAACGGTGAGGCTTGTTGGACATAGTCATAACGGAGAGCCGGAGTTGGCTGATTTGCATCACGACTGCTCTCGTAAAAATCACAGTCGCCGACAACGGGATTGGCTGATGGAAAGTGCCAACGTATTACCTGGACTTCGCCTGTTACAGCATCTTCCAGAACTTCTTCAGCAATCGTTAGTTCAACATCAGCTGTCCACCGGAAGATAATTATGGAGATCAACTTTACAAACTGTTTAAGCGACACAATGTTAGCAACACCGTGTTCCACACCTTGAAGGTAATAAGCCTTTGGTAATGCTGAGCAAATGAGTGTAATGTCATCTTTAAGTGAATGCTGCTTTTCAGCAATTTCACGAAGCAGCTTCGATAAGTCAGACGCATATCCAAAAATGTGTTTGTCATCAACGCCTGTTGTCGCTGCCCAAACTCCCTGTGGGAGCATGCTGGGGAAATACCCAGCGAGTGCTGCAACTTTATTGAGCCAGTTCGCTGGAACACGGCGTTCTTCCGCACTTTCGTAGGCTAAATCACTACCTTCGAGGATTTGTTGTAGCAGTTCCCGGAGTGTCTGGTCAGATGACTTTACAGCTTTGCCACGCCCGTCTTCCTTGAGCAGCTTTAGATCAAATGGCTTATTCCATCGATTGCCTGCGGCCCGCAAATCCTTGATTCGCTCACGAGACTTAGCAAATTTGAATCGCTCAACGGGCATATCAAATCGTGTTTTGTCGTCGGATACACGCCAGCGAAAACCGAAGCGACTAAACGCCCAGCGTAGTAGATCAGCATCATTGCGGGACATGCCATCACAAGCTTCATGCCATGGCAGGTTCAGTGCTTGATATACCTTGTTGATATTTCGCCGGTTCATCAGGCGCGTGACAACTGGCTGAATCATTTCACGTTCATGCATGCTCAATGATTCGTCTGTCCACAAATCCGACAGCGGATCGTTTTCCAATAGCAGTCCCGTTGGCTTGCTAAATTGGTACTTCTCATCCTGGCTATCCACTGTACTACGTTTAGCATCGTCCAAGCGATTAAGTGTATCGTTCAGTGCCTTCTCATAAGCTTCCAGAACATGTTCGTTGGTTTCACTTGCGATTAGATTTTCCCATTTACGACGTTCCGCTAGCAGCTCGTCACGTTCCTTGTTATCACCTTTCTTCATCAATGCTAACTGAACGGTTGATCGCATATCCCATGCAACCTTCCCTACGCTCTCCAGCGAGGTTGTAAGCACACTGAGGTTAGGTATCTCGATAGTCGCAGACGGTCCGTGTGCTGCTGCCCAGCGGCCTCCAACCTGCTTCAGGATGTCAGCCTGAGCTTCCAGGTACTTACCGAGGAAATAGATTTCCTCACCAGTCCACTCGTAGGTATTTACGGTGTACTTTTTGTTGCTGATTTTGCTGTCGCTCATTTGGTTTTCCAATTTCAAGTTGGCTTTGAGACCACTTCATATCTATGTAAATCTACGTTATCCGCTGAAGGCTGTCAATTTACATCTTATTATTTTAATAAACCTATTATCGTCTTTTTTACACTGTAGAATTAGTCCGTCGCTGGTGAATTATGAAAGGAATCGCAATGAAGTGGGACTTTGATGTCGCCATCGACAAATTCAACACTCTGCAAGTGTATGCAGAGCAATTCAACGTGACACCTGGAACGGTAGACCGTTGGACTGAGTATCACGGACTTCCCTATGTGAAGCCTGGCTCAACCAAATACACAACCAATGAAGCATTCAACGAGTGGTTAAAAGAACGTAACGGCCAATTGCCGGAGGACTAAATATGCCACATGTGTATGAACCGCTTCAGGCTGGCCTAGACCACCTCAAAGCATGCCAAAGCACAGGAAGCGATCCATTTGAAGTCGCTTCAGCTTCAGCACTGCTGGAAGTGTACGACAGCTACTACAACAACGACAAGTTCGATGTTGTGTCTGTCGAAGCCACGCAAAAGATAAACATTCCTGATACGAAGTTCTCACTAACAGGGCGTTTTGACACGTTTCTGAGAGACGAAAAGGGAAAGCTTATCAACCTAGAGCACAAGACAACCTCTTCTGCTCTGGATAATCCCTGGCATCCGCAGCTGGCTAAAACCAGCTTCGACCGCCAGATCAGCCTGTACCACTTACTGGCTTACCTCAACGGTGAAATGGTTGAGGAAACGTGGATGGATGTGATTCGCAAAGTTTCACTTCGCCCAAAAGCCGTACCAGTTGGTACAGCAAACAAACGGTTTGGGTCTAAGCGAGAAATCACTGACAACTCAACCTACTTCGGCAAGGAACTCAGCCAGGAAACGCTTTTGGCGTTTCGGGCTGACAAGCTGAAGAAAGAGAACGCTGAGATGTATCGTTATCGAGTGCTCCATGTGCTCAACGAGAACCCTGAAGCGTACTTTCGTCGAAAGACGAGAATTACTCGCACAGTTGATGAGATGAAGGAAGCTTTCCGTCAACTCGTGATGGTCGCTAAGGAGATAGAGCGAGCAGAAGAGACTGATAGTTGGTATCAGAACACAAATAGTTGTTTCGCTTACGGAACGACATGTCCTTACTGGACGATCTGTTCTGGCACTGATCATCCTGAGAGCGACACATGGGTCCCAAGGAAGGGATCGTCGCAGTCAGGCAGGTTCAATCTGTCGCACAGCCGCATTGGCACATTCCACAGCTGCCGCACTAAGTACTACTTCACGTATGTGCTTGGAATCGAAAAAGCGAGTCGAGAAAAATCAGAAGCATTGAGGTATGGATCACTGGTCCACGATGCACTGGAGAAATATTGGTTACAGCAGAAGGAACTCAAAGATGGGAATTCTGGAACAAGTGAAGTCTGAGCCTGATCCTCGTGGAATGCGAGTGGTTGTGCTTGGAGTTCCGGGAGTTGGCAAGACAAGCTTTGCCTGCCAGGCTCCTGAACCATTGGTCATCACGACTCACGCTGAAGACGGCGTGAACACCTTGATGGCAAGTGGACAGATCGAACCAGTCAGTTACCTGGACGGTCTAAATTCATTCACTGAAGTATCGGATTTGATCCAGGAACTTCGTGAAGCAGAAGAACTGAAATACAAGTCCATTGTGATCGACACGATCAACGGACTAAGTGTTAGCTGTGTGAAAGAAACCTGCGACCAAGACTATGGTGGCGACTGGAATCGATTCACAGCCTACGGACAAGGTTACACAATTGCAGCAGATCGCTGGCGTAAGTTCTTTTACGACTTAGATCAGCTGCGGCTTGAGAAGGGTGTGCATGTGTTTGCCATCGGCCACGTCAAGATCGGCAACTTCGCCAATCCAAGTGGTCAGGACTTCAGCCGCTACCAACCAGACATCCACAAGACTTTGTGGCCGGTTGTTGAGCGATGGAGTGATGCCATCCTCTTTATGGACTTCCTTACAGTTACGTCGCAGGACGGACTGAAGGTCAAAGGCAAAGGTGGTACTGAACGCATCATCCATTGCCAGGGACAGGCAAGCTTTGTGGCGAAGAATCGCTACGGACTGCCACCTGAACTCTCGTGTGGGAAAACACCACAAGCAGCCTGGCAAAACTTTGCCACTGCTCTCGGTGCTAATTCTTAGGTCGCGTAACAGGAGTAAAGTTATGCAATTTCAAGGTTTGTACGTCGGTGAAGTAGCCGACCAGGGCATGGAATATGCCAAAACCGGCACACCTCAGATTGTTCTGAAGTGTCGGGTTCTGTCCAAGATTGAAAAGGACGGAACGTATACGCCAGTTGGTGATGCGATTGAGCGAACCATCTGGATGTCGTTGACGGAAAAGACAAAAGGCTTTGTCGCCAAAGACCTTCAGTCCATTGGCTTTGTCGGCCAACCGTCGCAGATTCAGCTTGATGGCGACAACCCAATTGACCTTCGTTCAAGCGAAGTACGGTTGTGGTGCAAGCAAGAGACTGGCACGGATGGTCAGACTCGTGAGCGTTGGAGCATTTCACGACCACGTGAAACACGCCCGGTAACACCTGTTGCCGCAAGTGACGCATCGAGGATTGATGCCATGTTTGGTGATGCCTTTGGTAGCACTGAGCAAGCAGCTCCACAGCAGGTTGGCGAGAGGGTAACACCTCTTAACCTGTAGGCTCTGTTGCCGTGACCGAGGTGGCGATGCAGGAGCTATCGGCTGCATCGTCACCTTTTTTACTTTAACCCAGCAGGGAAGCAAATGAATTATCACGAACATGTACTGATGCTATTGGAAAGCATCAACAGTCGGCTCGGCTACCTGGTCGAGCAGAAAGCGGATCGCAAAAAGCGAACTCGTAAGACAACGCAAGAACTCTACACCGAAGAGTTCAACACGTTTTGGAAAATCTACCCTCGTAAGGATCGCAAGCTTGATGCTGCGAAAGCTTACCACAAGGCAGTGAAACGACTCGAAAACGACCATGAAGATCTAGTCGAAGAGGACGGCCCACATGATTACTTGTGTTGGCGTGCAATTGAATACCACCACGCCTGGCCAGATGAACGTTTAGCTGACGGTGACTATCGCCAGCATGCAGCAACGTGGCTTAACCAGGAGACCTATCTGTTTCCTGAAAGCTTTGGCGGGACGAAAAAGCAGCAGACTTCACGAGGGCCTCAATGGGAACCAGCTCAGGACTAATACTGAAACACTTTGTCGGTCGTGAAGATGTGGTGGCTGTCCAGCAGAACGGAGGAACCTTTCGTCCTGCGGTACAGTCACCGCCGACCGAGACTGAGTTCGATGACTTCCATCGTACCGGCAAGCTTTGCTACGGGTTCTACCCGATGCGTAAAGACAACACTGTCATGCTTGCCTGCGTGGACATCGACAACCATGAAAGCAATCCCAATGAGGATTGGAAGAAGCAAGTGGAAGACCTGTACTTCTATTTAGTGAAGCAGGACTTTCACGTGTATGTCGAGCATTCCGCTAACAGCGGAGCGCACCTTTGGATATTTTTCAACGAGCCGATTGAGGCGTATAAGCCCAGAGCGTTCTTCCGTATCGTTAGTGATCAGATTGATCTGTCACTGACGGAAGTCTTCCCCAAACAGGAACGCTTAAAAGGTAAGGGATACGGCAACCTCATCCGTTACCCCTACTTTAATAAGTCTCATTTCGTAGACGTTGAAGACGACTGGGCCGAAATCCAACTCGACAAGATCGTCACCACGTCACCTGAACTGTTAGATGTGTATGCAACCCGCCTGCATACACGCTTAGAGCCAGCGACTCCCGTTCAGGTGACTGGTGACCTTCCCGCTTCAATTGCCACCTTCATCAAACAGAATCCAAGTGACTTTCTGTCGATGCGGTGGAGAGGTGACACAACAGACCTCAAAGACAGATCAACATCCAGCCTGGTCATGAGCATGGCAAAGCTCGCAGTCAAACGGATGTTCCAGACACATGAAATCGAACAGATGATCCGTGTCTGGTGTTACGAACACAACTACGAAAAAGGTAGTCGAGATGACTGGGTAATTGGCACAGTCAAAAAGGCTTACGAGTTCGCTCAGGAAAAGCCAGTCAGCCACATCCGTGAATCCACGATGAAAGACTGCTCGCTGGAATTCCTGGATCGTCTCGGAACACAGAACTACATGAGCACTGGTGTGTCTGCACTCGATCTTGCAGGCTTCCAGATGGCACAAGGCGAAATGTGGGTATACGGAGCGAGACCAGGCATGGGCAAAACCGCCTTCGCCTTACAGGTGCTCAACCATAACGCACGACTTGGTGCGAAGACGTTGTTTCTGTCCGCTGAGATGGGTGCGTATGAGATTGGACGACGGCACATACAGTCATGTGTCGGAGGAACGGAAGAAGAATGGCTGCAAGACAAAGACGCTGTTCGCCAGCGATTAGATGAGTATTACAAGTCAGCAACGCCAACGCACTTTCGCCTGGTAAACAGCATCGAAGACTGTGAGCGTGAATTAATCTCACACGTGAAACAGTACGGAATCGAGTTGGTGTGTGTGGATTACATCCAGCTGATTAACAGCAACAAAGGTGGTCTCTACGAGCAAACGACAGATGTGTCTAAACGACTCAAAGGTCTTTGCCGGGACTACAACGTCGCCATGATTGCACTCAGCCAGCTGAGTCGTGAAGTCGAGAAACGAGATTCACTTGAAATACATTTAGCTGATCTTGCCAACAGTGGTGGGATCGAGCGAGACGCATGCGGGATTGCATGTGGCTACTGGTGGGCAAAGTCCAATGCGAAAGATGCACCGCAGGATGCGTATGAAATCTTTCTGCTCAAACGCAGGAACGGACCTGTTCACCGCAAACAAACACGCATTGTGTTTGATGGTCAACGACAACTATTTAGCTCGAAGGAATGAACTATGAAAAGCTGTTCTTGGTGTAAGCGTTCGATGATGGAAAGCTCCCCTTTTCCTGATGTGTGTGAATTGTGCCACTCACGTTATGTCGAAAAGAAAGACTTCGTCAGTCCGCTGGAGAAGTATGACGACACGCCCGAAGAGGAGTTGCGGGCACTAGTCTGCCCTTTCGGTGATGAGGCAGAAGCCATCATCAACGCACGGATTAAGCGTGTGACTGAAGAAATACAGGACTCCTGGACTCCAGACCAAATGGAGAGTCGCAGGGTTCAAAAAAAAACTTGCCGTTGGGTGTCCGTTCCGTCAAGTGCCTTGGCCATACGGAACAGCGTATAGATCAGCAGCAGGAACGCAAAGCAAACGTCGCACAGTTTGGAGTTAAACGCTAATGGGTAAGCCATCAAGGGACAAAGGGAAGCGTGGTGAACGTGAAGCAGCTGCTGAACTGAATCGCCTGTTTCCAGATTGCAATGCTTATCGTAGCCAGCAATTTTCAGGCGCGAATCATGACGCAGACATCAAATGCAACATCGATGGCTTGCACTTTGAAGTGAAACGCCAGGAGCGAATGCAGCTCTACAAGTGGATGGAGCAAGCCGAAAACGACAAGCGATACAGCGAAGTGCCTGTAGTGCTTACCAGGCAGAACAACAAGCCATGGCTTCTGGCTATTCAGCTGGATGACCTGCCAAACCTAATAGACGCAATCAACGAGTACAGGAGCAACTCATGAAACAACCAACAGTAGTCTCCATCGAAGGAGATCAAATCTACGTGAGCTACAAGCCACGTAGTGAGCGTGTGATGTTGTTCGGCAAAGACGATGACACAACCAGCGTTGTGTTGCACTTTGAGCAGAAGGATGCGATCCGCATACACAAGGAAATCGGTGAGTACCTGGAGACACATCATGAGTGATGTAGTTAACGAGCCTGAACACTATCGCCAGTCGCCAATGGAGTGCATTGAAGCGATAGAAGGCTTGCAGCTGGACTTTCACCAGGCTCAGGTGTTGAAGTATGTGTATCGACATCGCTTCAAGAATCCTGACCTGGAGAAGCAGCTCGAAGACTTACGCAAGGCTGAGTTCTACCTCAACCGGCTGATACACTTCGCTCAAGAAAGGATTTACCAGGCATGAAATGCTGGCACTGTGGAGCTGAACTGATATGGGGTGGAGATCACGACTGCGAGGATAGCGATCTGTTTGACATCATGACAAACCTAAGCTGTCCAGGCTGTAATACGCACGTAATCGTGTATCACGGTTTTGAGGAGCAGACTGATTAATAACCTTCGGGTTTTTCAAAGTAGGGCGTGTTGTAATGAATAAAGCTTCGTACATTTTCACCATCGTCCCAGTTCTTAATTACCAAATCCTGCGATTTCAAACCGAGTACATCAGCCGCAAGGTTTAGCCCAAACAACACAGCAATGACTATCAGCGTTTTGTTTATGGTTGCTAGTAACTGCTTTACACTTAAATCTTCCATGCTTTCACTCCTATTGTTGTGAGTTATCTTTCGTCAGCTCAATCGAGCAGACACATGAATGCGAATGCCAACAGCTTTTGCCATTGCGTAGAGATGATCCCAAGTCGGCTCTCGCTCTTTGTGTATAAACCGATGCCATTGGCTCTGGCTAATGCCTTCTGCCTTGATTGCAGCCTGATTCAGGGTAACGCCCTTCGCTTCCCGAACTTGTTCAATCCAGTTAAGAAGCTGCTCTTTGGTGTCAATCTTCACTGATCTGCTCCTGTCGTTTCACAATCTTCCAGACAGCGGAGCGAGTCCACGCCTTGCCTGAGCGATTGGTGTATCCGTCCTGATTCAACTGGCTGGCGATCTTCGTCGCTCCTAATCCGGTCGTCGAATACGTGCGTATCTTATCTAGAATGTCGGTTTCCCGTAAACACGGAATCAGTTGTGTCTGATCTTCAGGATCAAACTGGAATCCGAACGGTGCAAACCGCCCGATTCGCCTGCCCTGCTTACGTAGGTAGTTCATTGATGCCTGAGTCCGTTCGGCAATGGTCTCACGTTCCCATTGGGCTATCGTGGCAAACATGTTTGCAATCATCCTGCCCGATGCTGTGGATGTGTCTATTGAGTCATACACACTAATCAACACCTTCGATTTCCGGTCGAATGTCTCCATCAGGTCACACCAGTCACGCACCGAGCGACTAAGCCGGTCGAGCTTGGTGATGACTACACCGTCGATGTCCTTCGATCTTAGTGCCTTCAGTGCTGCTTGTAATCCCGGTCGTTCAATGTTCTTACCGCTTAGCCCTTCATCCTTGAATGTTGCTACGATCTCATGATCATGCAAACCAGCAAAGGCGCAGGTCTTTTCAACCTGAGCCTCGATGGTCTGCTGATCGCCAGTGCTAACTCTTACGTAGGCGATTAATCTCATTTCACCTCTCCTCGTTTTCAGAGTACGTGTCTTCTAAATTAACCTCAAAAGATCCCTTGAGATAATGAGAGTCCATACGGGAAAGTTTTATTTCTGTCTCCACGATTTTAATTGCTTCATCAACGGAATTGGCCTCGATTGCTATCTCGCCACACATTTCCCAACTGTAGTAAACAGTGAACTTTCTCTTTGTGTCAGTCATGCTGCATCCTCCTTCCTGTCGTCGCGAATTGCTTCTTCAATTGCATAACGGATGTCTCCGTGGGTTTCACTCCAATCGATGTCGTCACCGACTTCCGCAACACCATTCCATTCTTCCTTGCTTACTCGTGGTTCAAACCAGTCGTAATCGTCGTCGAAGAAACTGTCCATCTCCCACCATGCGATCACGATGTGATCCTCTGGTGGTAGTTGGCTTAGATACTTAATTGCGTCTTTAACTCTCATTGTCATTCTCCTTTGACCGGATGTCCGGTCGTGCTATGATGTAGCTGTGTCAATTGATCCTTTCAGGCTCTACTTCGGTAGAGTTGATCGACACAGGCGAGGGCTTCGGCTCTCGTCTTTTTTTGTACAAGGTGTCTGCCTCATCAGTACATGGCCAACAACCGCCATGTAGACGCCCACGTTGGGCGTTTCGACTAGTGGTGTTTGAGGAAGTTGTTAATTAACTCGTTCAATCGGCCACCGTTTGAATAAAAGTCACCGGCACAAATAGCATTTGTGTTTATCAGTTCTTGAAACCAGTCCTTCACTTTTGTGAGTGAAGCATGTTCCTGACTGGTGTGACCTGAGTCCTTTGGTTCGAGTTGCAGGCTCTGCTTGTTAGAGCCTTCATTCCATTGCAGAAGCTCGCTGCCTTCCCCTTCGGCGTATCTGACACCCCAATACTCTTCGTACATGCCATCTGAATAGACGGGGCAATTTCCTTTAGCAATCTCCACCGCTTCCTCTAAGGTGCGAGCTTTAATAGTGAAGTCGTAAGCGTTGGATTCCATAATTGATTTGGTGAAATGAAAATCTTTAAGTTCTTCCTTCTGTTGTTTCCATTTGGTAATGAGTTCGGGGTTCATAATCTTTGATCCTTTCGAGATCTGGTCAAGGTGTCTGCCTCATCAGTGCATGGCTAACAACTGCCACACAGACGCCCAAAGCGGGCGTTTCGGCTAAATGTCAGTACGGAAGATATAGCACCATGAAGCCTGATTGCTAGGCGTTGGCGTCTTGTCCTCGATAAAGACGTTCCAGTCTTCGAACCACCGAAGGATCGAGTCTTCGTCTGCGTGACTCCAGAAGGTGTCTCTTTGCTCTTCCGTGTAATCGCATAACATCAGTTCTTCGAACTGTTCGCAGGCTAAATTGCGGCGGTCTGAGTGGTAATCTAGGCAACCTCCGGCGTAACGTTCTTCGAAGTCGTCGGCGTCGAATTGGCCGAAGTAGCTTTCATATGCTTCGACCTCGTCTTGTCCGTATGTTTCCCAGTGTCCGACTCTTTCGGCTATGACGTCCAAGTCCTCGTATTCGTCTAAGTGTGCGAAGCCCTCGCAATCGTGGATTGCCCATTCTTCTGCGTATGGCTCTGGGCTCCGGTCGAGCATAGCTTGAACTCGTGCTTTTAGCTCGTCTGCGTCTGCTGTCGTTTCGATCCATTCGCCATGTAAAATCCCGGCATTGTAAGATGCCAAACATGCGACATAGATTCGGCCTGTGTGCTGTCGTGTTTGAGTAGTCATGTGTGTGATCCTTTCAGAGATCGATCGAGGGTCTGCCATCGTCAGTGAACAGCGAACCAATGCTGTCCAGACGCTCCGTAGAGCGTTTCGACTATTTGCGAGTAAAGCATTTGAAGTCGTCGTACAAATCCAAATCGCACAAGAATGCCTCGCGGCTTCGCTCGTACAAGTTGACGAGCATGGACTCGGCAAACTTTCGTGTCTGCTCTGGCGTCATCTCGGCGATGACATGCTCGGCTAGTTTGCGCTCAATGCTTCGTGCTGCTTTTGGTGTGGTAGTCATTGTGTGTGATCCTTTCAGTGATCGTGTTAGTGATTCGGTTAGAGGTTGTTAGCTAATGACGACGATCCACTTGTCTGAATCGTTATGCCAATTCTCAACCTCGAACCTGATTTCCTTAGCGTGTAAGAGAGAAGTAACTTCAACCATTGATTCGGTAGACGTGCAATAAATCATGTGTTTGATCCTTTCAGAGATCGAGTTAAATTAATCTATTCCCAATTGGGATACCTTAAGATATCGGTGTCATTTCAATATGTCAACAGATATTTATGCCAATCGGGAATATTTTCTTTTATTTTTCTAAATACTTGATATCGATAGTTATCAATGATTGAAGCGTTGACAGTGTGCGTACAATATAAAGACACAAGACAACGAGAGAGCCAGAGTGTTAGTCGTCGGTGTGTCTGTCTCGTGCTCCCCAATTGGGAACAGAGCAAGAGCAGAGCTTACCAGAGAGATCCTAGTAGGTTCCCAACGGGACGGAGTGAAACGCTATATATACAGTGTTTTTGCGGTTTCGCTGGTGTTTCGGTGGTGTTCTTAAAATCGAACCAAATCCCCCACCCCACCACTGGAGTCCCACGTATATAGTCCCTAAGCCCCGCGCACAGAAAAATGAAAATCCAAAACCTCAAAGCCGTCCGTAACGCCGTCAACATCGTCGAGAACAAGCTTAGTGGCTACCGCACGGAGCACTTTATGGGAGCGCATCAGGCCGCACAGATGGCGTTTAGGAACGTTGTGCAGACACTGTCTGCAAATGGCTGGATTCCGCACGATGATGCAGAGGTTTTGATACAAGAACAGGAGTCACAATGGTTGAAACAGTGGAACTACACGCCGCTTGGCGATGGGACTGCCCAGAATGTGGACGTGAACAATGGGTTCGAGGAATTCAGTTAGAAAACGAACATTTGTCGCAAGAGCAGCGTGACCGCTTAGCAGAAGCTGAGTGGTGGGTGTTGTATCCAGAGATGGTGCAATGCAGCGATTGCAAGAGTCCCTACTACGTACAACAAGGACAAGAAGATGCCGAAGGTTGGTAAGAAGAAATACCCATACACAAAGAAGGGCAAAGCCGCTGCGAAGCGTGCTGCTAAGAAGTCTGGCAGAAAGATGAAGCGAGGCTATTAGTGGCTCAGACCAAGGTTCCAGATGGGGATGTGTCTAACTCAGGAAGCTGGCAGGCTTCTTCGGGTGGCAATCTCTATGCAGATGTGAACTCTGGTGCGAGTGAAGATGACAGTACCTACATCTCAGTGGAAGACCAAGGGTCAGATGCTGAATGTGTGCTTAGCCTTCAGAATCCAACAGTGCCTCTAGCGAGTGGAGCGAATGTGCTTCATGTACGAGCCAAGCAGGATGACTCATCCGGCTATGGAATGCTGAACAACCTAAAGATCGAGGTGATTGAAGGCGGTTCTGTTCGAGGTTCATCAACACAAGCACCAGGAACTTCTTTCAGTGACCTTACGGCTGTTTCAATCAGCAGTGTTGGAACTTGGGCCGATGTGCAAGTTCGACTGACTTTCCTTGCGGGAAACAGTAATACCGGATACGTGAGCGAAGTTTACCTCCTAACACAAGACGCTTCAGGAGGTGGTGGAGGTTCAACACCAATCGCTGCTATTTCAATGAATCACTACAGACAGCAGAGAATTTAATGTTCATCAAAGAAGGCTCAACCCCTGAGATTCGAATTGGCCCGTTTCTAGACGATGGTGACGGTAAGACTCCCGAACCATCACTGAGCATTGGTCAAGCAGATATTCGCCTTTCCAAGAACGGTGGAGACTTTGCTCAACGTAACTCGTCATCGCCAACCAATTTGACGCATGACGAGAACGGGTATTACATCCTCGCACTCAACGCCACAGACACAAACACAGTTGGACGACTGGATATTGCAGTTAGTGAAACAGGGGCATTGCCAGTACTACATCACTTATATGTCGTAGAGGCCAATATTTATGATGCCTTGTTTGCTTCCGGTGCTAGTGCTTTCGACAGCAATGCTCGTGTCGATGTGGCTAGCATCGAAGGTAGCGACGCAACCGATCAGATAAACGCAGCGTGTGACACTGCATTGTCTGACTATGACGCACCGACGAAAGCTGAGATGGATTCAGCCTTTAGCACAACCAATGGAAAGATAGACACTGTTGACACGGTGGTTGATGCCATCCTAGTTGACACGGCTGAAATCGGCTCAGCAGGTGCAGGTTTGACAGCAGTTCCGTGGAACAGTTCATGGGACGCTGAAGTTCAGTCCGAATGCACAGACGCATTGAATGCCTACGATCCACCGACCAAAGCTGAAATGGATGCAATGTGGACAACGGCTCAGACCGAGAGCTACGCCTCTGACGGAGCAGCTGCTACGCCAGCACAACTGCTGTACATGATTTACTGTGCGGTTGGCGAGTTTGCTATCAGTAGCACCACAATCACAGGCAAGAAACTAGATGGCAGCACGACAGCCATGACATGGACGATTAACGACGCAAGTAATCCAACTAGCAGAACTCGTGCGAGCTAATGGCAATAAAACATTTAGTCGCTCCTGGATTCACAGGAGGAATCAAATACGCAGTGACAAGAGGGTTAGCCGTAGCCCAAAACGTCACACCAATCATCGCTCAGTCAAACATATTGATCGGCGACGTAGCAACAGAAGACACATACCGCAAAGGCTTAGCCCTGACAGGACTGACCTTTGTGTTGGTGAACAAGACGACGGGAGCTGCGATCACGAGCGGCTCAGTGACAACCAAGATAACTAAAGACGGTGGCACTCAAGGAACAACCTCCAACAGTGCAGCACACGAAGGCAATGGCCAATGGTCAATCAATCTGACAGCGACGGAAATGGATGCAGACATTGTCGGTCTCGCGATAACGCACACCAACGCACTGACACTGTACAAGACACTCAAAACAAGCAGGTGAGAAAGGTCTGCACAGAGTGCAATCGCAAGGTTGAAGAAGAACTTGTCGGCGTGACTGAACCGTTTTGGCAGGGCTGGCTTTGCGAAGGCTGTTTTGACAAATACCTCAACAACGAACTGACGGATGGCTAAAGGCACTACAACACGAACGCTCTTCATCAACCGGCTGAAACGAGAAGGCCGTGGAGCTGAATGGCGTAGACGTTACAAGGAAGCCAAGAAAGAGCATGACAGCTGGAAGGAAGCGTCAGACAAAGTGATGGCAGAGATGGGCTTTGTGTCTGCTGCCGTTGAGCGGGAAATACACGAACGATTCCTGAAGTTTGGGATGGCTGGAATTCCAGAACAGCTTGAATCGATTCAGCAAGATAAAGAACAAACAGAGTTGATCGAGATACTCGGAGAGTACGACATCAACGACAGCGAGTTACCGGCTGACATTGCCTTTGTGTTTCACAACTTACACAAGGCTGTTGGTGAGATGACGAACTGGAAGACAAAGCCAGATGATGCTCCAACACCAGGAGCGTGGAACATGCTGATTTGGGCGAGTACCAATCAGACGAAGTTCTTCGACAAGGTATTGGGTGAACAGCTGAAGTCTGGACGCACAACAGAAGATCAAGGAATGAGAGACACACAGGAGAGCGTTGAACAAATCGAAGCAATGCTTTCCGAACTTATATAGGTGTCTCAATGAAACGTAACCAACTGTTCTACATCACAGGAACGCTTTTCCACATAGCCGCAACATTGTACTTCCTGGTGCTAATTTGGAAATCGTATGTGTGGTGGCAGTGGTTACACAGGCTTCAGGACACGCTTGAAGCTCAGCCCAACGGATTGTTCATTTGAGTTTATACAAGTTAGTCCCTAAAGGACTGAAAGAGAATCTGGAGTTCAGACGTGACCTGCTTCAATGGGCAGACACAATCGAACGACAGCGAACTCTTTGGACAGCCTGCAAACACGATGTCCTGTTCTTCATCAACACATTCTGCTGGCTCTACGAGCCACGTGGAAGCCGGTTGGTTGGAACAACGAGCAATGTGATTCCCTTTAGAACTTACAAGTTCCAAGACAGAGCATTCCTCGAAATGGACGAAGTGTTAGGTCAACACGATATCGGTGTTGAGAAGTCGAGAGACTTAGGAGCGACATGGATGTTCCTGACTCTCTTCTTTCATCATTGGATGTTTCATGACTTTAGTAGCTTCGGGATTATGTCCCGTACTGCTGATCTTGTGGACAAGCCAGGGAAGAAAGACACATTGATGTGGAAGCTAGACTTCCTGCTCAATGGAGACGGTGGTCGTGGTGGATTACCAGCATGGATGAAACCATCTAAGACATACCGCTCAATGATGCTGATGGAAAACCGAGACAACGGTTCGACGTTTGAAGGAGCATCAACAACGGAAGATGCTTTCCGTGGTGGACGTAAGAAAGCCATTGCTATCGACGAATATGCAGCGTTCCCAAATGGGGACGACTATAAAGCGTTGGCAGCGACACAGCACGCAACAGACTGTCGTGTGTTTGTGTCTACTCCGAAAGGAGCAAGTGGTGCTTATTACGATGTGATGCACACACCATCGAATATCAGGAAGATCATCCTTAACTGGACTGAACATCCTGATCGTGGAGTTGGTTTATACACCAGCAAGGAAGGTGTGCTTGAAATCCTCGACAAGGAATACAAGTTCCCAGAAGGCTACAAGTTTGTGCTGGATGGAAAGGTGCGAGCACCGTATTACGACCAGGAGTGTCAACGGCCAGGAGCTACACCACAGTCGATTGCACAGGAACTAGACCGTGACTACGGCGGTTCTGAATATCAGATCTTCGGGAAAGATTTGTACGAACAAGGTAAATCAGGACTGCTTCGCCCTTATGAGCAAGGAATCCTGTTTTATGACGAAGAAGACCTTACTCCCGAGTTTAATGCGACTACGGACGGTCCGTTTAAGGTTTGGTGTCACCGTGATAGTCGCGGTGTACCTGTAAAGAGTGGACAGTACGTAATCGGTTGTGACATCTCTGCCGGATTAGGTGGAGATTACACGAGTAACTCTGTGTTGGTTGTTGTGGACACAGTAACCGGACAACAGGTTGCGGAGTTTGCAACCAATACTCTCAGACCTGAAGCGTTTGCTGACCTCACGATTGCAACAGCAAAGTGGTTTAACAACGCTTACCTGATCTGGGAAATGAATGGTCCTCCTGGTGGAGCATACACAAAGCAGGTTCTCGAACGTAACTACGGAAACATTTATTACCGTGAGATCGAGAACAAAAGCTATCGCAAGAAGACACGCAATCCAGGCTGGTTTAGTACAGACAAGAACAAGCTTGCTGTGTTGAGCCAGATGTCTGCTGCCATTCAGAACGGTGAATACTGCATTCGCAGTGAGAAGCTACTGAACGAATGTCGGCAGTACGTCTACAAGCAGGGGAAAGTCGTACACAGTCGCTCCATTAAAACACAAGACGACTCAGCCAAAGGTCAGGCACATGGTGACCGAGTGATTGCAGCTGCAATTGCATGGCATGCGACGAAAGACAGACCAGCACGCAAACCAGTTGAACGAGATGCTTTCGAAGAAGATTTGCCATACGGCTGCATGGCTTGGCGAATCAAGGAAATGGAAGACCGTTTAGCGTTACAGAACGATGGTTGGTAATGAACCCGAATAAAGAACTAGATCGCACAAGACTACTGAAAGCGATTCAGCATTCGACCAAAGCATTGCGTCCTTTCCGTGAAGTTCGGAAGGCTTTAGTGCGTGACTTCGTTGGTTCGCATTACGGCATAACAGACGAGATGAATCGCCGTGAGGTCATCATGAATCTGATGTACCAAACGTGCGAGACGTACACCATGAGTTTGGCGGCGAATAGACCGCGATGCTTAGTCACAGCACGACATCCAGACATCGAATGGTTTGCCCACACTTTCCAGTTAAGCCTGAATAATCTCATCAAAGAGATACGACTAGAGAACATCTTGCGTAAGGCGGTGATGGATTCTTTCTTTGCTCTTGGCATTGTAAAGGTCTACACCGCTGACGCAGGACTCGTCCAACTGGAAGGTGAAGACGAATGGGTTGATCCCGGCAAACCGTTTGCCGAGAACATTAGCCTTGATGACTTTGTGTATGACACAACAGCAAGCGAGTGGCGTAAGAGTTCCTTTGCCTTGAACAAGTATCGCATTAGCCGTGAGAAGGTCATGAATGACCCTGCTTACGACCGCAAGGTGATAGAAGAACTCAAGCCAGCGACACAGTATCCGAACTACGCAAACGATAACGGCGAAGTTCCAGTGCGTGAGATGCTGAGCAGTGAAACCACTGAAGCAGGTGTAGAGCCAATGCTCGACCTAATGGACATCTGGCTTCCCAAGGACAACCTGATCGTGACGATGCCGGTTGGAAAAGACACAAAGCCAGTACGCATCATTGAATTCGAAGGGCCCGAAAACGGTCCGTTCCACACTTTGAGCCTGACGTGTGAAGTGCCTGACAACATCATGCCGGTTTCGCCAGCGATGAACCTCAAGCCACTAAGCGATCTCGTCAACGGACTGCTGAGAAAACAAAAGCGACAGGCTCAAAGACAGAAAGATATACCGTTCTATCAGGCTGGACATCAGGACGATGCTCGCCGGATCGAACGTGCCAGTGACGGTGAATGGACAAGAGTAGACAACCCTGACAGCGTGAACGTGATGAAGATGGGCGGTGTTGATCCGCAGAATCAGGCGTTCTCCCACAGCATGAGAGACACATTCGATCGGATGGCTGGGAACTTGCAGATGATGGCAGGTCTTGGTCCACAAGCGGATACGCTAGGCCAAGACAAGCTCATCCATGGTGCTGTGTCTAAGCGAGAAGCGAACATGCAGTATCGTGTCGTTGACTTTACCGCACGTATCTGCAAGGACCTCGGCCAACTGCTTTGGCAGGACGAGATGCTTGAGATACCTAACGAGTTCGAAGCAGCTGGTCAAACCATTCGTGCCGATTGGGACCCTGAAGTGCGAGAAGGAAACTTCTGGGATTACAACTTTGAGATCGAACCGTTCAGCATGATGTACAAGTCTCCAAGCGAACGAGTTCAGGGACTGACAAACTTTGTAACTCAGATTGCCATGCCGATGGAGCAAGTGCTCGCTCAGGCTGGTGGAGCAGTAGACATGCAGGAG
>VTLG01011123.1_pt1 | contig 35978 bp, 45 predicted proteins | sample 4694571 | NCBI WGS metagenome assembly VTLG01 (sample SAMN12604809, study PRJNA352737) | marine metagenome | biome: ENVO:00000447; feature: ENVO:00000209|ENVO:00000569|ENVO:01000036; material: ENVO:00002151; isolation source: viral sequences binned using virsorter ...
GGATGACAGCAGCACAAAAACAGGCGTTTGAAGCGGCAAAGTCGGAATGGCTGGATGCAATGGAAGAGGCTTCGTTAATTTTTGATGATATGGGAGCAAACGAAAATTTTGCAGAAGAGTTGTCAAAATATGCCAGATACGAAATAAGAGACGGCAGGACATTCGATGACTTTGATGAGGCTGTGGACGAGACGAATGAGCTGTTACGGGAAGAGGGGGGGGGTTTAACGGAAAGATTTGAAGACATAGAATGGGCTAACGGCGAAGAAATTCATGGCCCTGCAAAATGGGGAGATCCGCAATACCGGACGCGGGGCGGGGAAAATTACAGGGAACTTAGCCTTTCATTTCCCGATGTCCAACGAGGAGAGCCGGCCAGAAGAATGGGGTCAGACCGTTTTCATGAAGCTCATTTCGGTAGGGGCGTGTTTGCACATGCGCGGGTAAGTGAAATTTCGATGAAGGGAGATAGAACTTACATCATCGAGGAAATACAAAGCACCCATCATCAGCGTGGTTTTAAGCAGGGGTATAAGACGCCAGTGCCAGAAATGGATGAGGCAACGCAAGCAAGGTTTGATAAATATAAAAAGTATCGTTCTCTGTATTACGATGAACGCATGGGCAAATCTGAATCAATCAGGGGTGGCGATCCCGGCCTGACAAAAGAATATGAATCCTTAGAAAATGAATTTGAACAGTACATCGGAAACGTCGGCCAAGTTCCCGACGCACCATTCAAGCGAACATGGCCTGAGTTTACGTTAAAGCGGTTGATTACAGACGCCGTCGAACGCGGCTATGACCGCATTGCATGGACACCGGAAGCCGAACAGACAAGAAGATATGGCAGTGCCGCTGTGCCGAAATTGTACAAACTGATTTATGAAGATGTAGTGCCACAGTGGGTTAAGAAGTGGTTAAAAAAGACAGACCCCGATGTGAAGATTGAAAGATCGGACAGCGCATCAACAGATAATTATTTTACTTTCAAACTGACAGAAAAACTTAAAGATGCTGTCAGATCCGGCAACTTCGAATTGTTTGCCGTTGGCACACCACTGGCTGCTGCTATGACAATGATGCAGACCGGTGGGATCTCAGATTTACCGGAAGAAAGAGCAAAACGCGGCGAATTGACAGCGCAGCAGTATCTGGACGCTAGACGTCAGGCTATTGCAGATGGCGAAAGTCAGGCGTTTATCGACAGGCATTTTCCGTTGATGAATCTTCCTCCGGAACATTACACGCAACCGCAGGTTTTTTGAAATGGCTATTGATCCAGAGGAACGGCACGCAGCCATGCGTGCCGAAAGAAAAGCTGCGCGTATGGCTGGCACTGGTGGTATCCGGCAACCCATGCGCGGAGATGACGAGGCAATCCAGATTGCAGGTTTGTCAAAAATACTCATGCCGTTGCTTGGCAAAAAGGGTAAGGCTTTCGGCTCTGCTCTTGAGGAAGTACAAGAGACAGGGCGTTCTGCAACCGTTGGCACTGGTCGTCCTGTTCAGCCTGTCACTCCGCAGACGCGCCAACTTCTGTCGAAGGACATGGAGCAGACGGCAAAAGAAACTTTCGACCCGATTATCAAACGGGCAGAAGAGGATCAGGCAACGGCAGAAGCTGCTGCTGCGTCAGGTTCGGATAGCGCGGCAGATGTTCGTCTTACAGATGACCAGCTGCGGGAATTATTGAGAAAGAAAAAAGAACCGGTCATCGCGGAACGGGGTACTGCCAGCGCAGAGCAGGAAGCTGAATTTCTGGATAAATTTGATTATTCAAAGCAGCTTGAAGAAAACTATGGAATTAAAAATCCGCTGGCCGATGCCGATACCAACCAGATTCTCAAGTTCATCGAGGCTCCGGATGACGTAGACCGCGCAATAGCAATTGTCGCGGAAATGTACGGGGATACAACAAAAGTCCAGAAAGACACTGTTACCCGCCAGATGGCTGCAGCAATGAATGTCAGCGAAACGGTTCTGGATAAAAACATGAAAACGTGGGACAGCTCGACCATTCTGGCGAGCCGGCATTTGCTCGCGTTGTCTGGACAGAATGTAGCGATGTTGACGAGACAGATAAATAATGCCGGTGCCAATGCCTCACCGATGATGCATTATCAGCTGCGCCGTTCCCTGGCTCTTCATGCAACCATCAACAACCGTATACGCGGAGTTCGCGCAGAAACAGGTAGGGCATTGCGCGCATGGTCAATGAACATTGACATTGAAGATCCCATACAGTCCATGAAACAGATTGATGCGTTACTTGCAGAGAACGGGGGTGTTGAAGCAAGTAGAACACTTGCCAGAAAATTACAGGAGGTTATAGACGCACGCGGAGAAGCTGGCTTGAACACATTTTCTCTAACGGGTGCTTACGCCAAAACAAAAGAGGCAATTCATTTCGCATGGAAAGCCGGCCTTCTGTTCAACCCCAGAAGTCAGGGCAAAAATATTATCGGCAATTTTTTACTCATGTTCGGGTCAATCCCCGAAAGTGCGGTAGCGGGCCTCTACTCTTCCGGGGAACGGGCTGTACGGCGAACCTTGGGCATGCAAAATATGAACGAAGGCGTGTACATGGGGGAAACGCTGGCAAGGACTCTGGCAGTTTCGCACGCGTTCCGCGATGCTCTGAGGCTCGCAGGAAAATCGCTGATGGAAGGGACGGCGACCAATCCCAATGGGAAAATCGAAAGCATTTCCGGTGCCGATATCCCGATAAGCGGGGACGCTGCGAGAACAGTGCTTGGTGATAAAATAGGCAACCGACTTGTTCCCGAAAACGGGTTTGTTGCAAACGCAATCGACTACATCGGCAAAGCGATAGGTATACCGTTCCGGAGTCTTCAATCCGCAGATGAATTTTTCCGTACAGTTGTGGAACGCATGCAGATTTACGAGCTTGCCTATCGGGAATCTGCGAGGGTCTTGAATGACAATTCTTCCAAGACCACAGGAGAGGCTTTTGAAAAAGCTGTTAACGCAGGTGCGGAGATTCTTGCAGACCCGATGAAAGTGAAAGAGGAACTGATTGCACACGCTGACTATATGACCCTTGTGGATGAGGTTGGCAAAACAACAGGAGATACGGGCGATCAGGTGGCAAAAAGTTTTTACAGCGCAGCTCGTGCCACCCAACGTAGCGCGCTGGGCGGTTTTATCATCGGGTTTTTGAAAGCACCGATTAACGTGGTCAAGAGGATAGCTGAAAGAAATCCCATGATGGCTGCTCTCTATCCCAAAATATACCGTGAGATCCTGTCAGGTGATCCCGCTGTGAGGGCAAAAGCAATTGGCCGTCTTGGCTTTGGTTCCGGAATGATGGTGCTTGGTTTGACACTTGCACAAGAGGGGAGGTTGACAGGCGCACATCCCAGAGACAGGAAAAAAAGGGAGCTTCTCAAATCCCTTGACTGGCAACCTTTTTCCATTGTCTGGCGTGGTGAGGGTGTACCGGAAAATCAACCGCTTTTTGATGAAAACGGTATCCCGACGGGCAAGCATAATTATCTGTCAATTGCCGGCCTTGAGCCAATCGGTGCCTTATTGAGTATACCGGCTGCAGCCTACGAAAGAATGAAACGGGCAAAGACCATAGATCACGAAAGTTTCTGGCGTAATTTCGATGAATTTGCTTTCGCAGCAACAATGGAAAGTATGCGATATGTGAAAAATCTTCCGTTTCTGGAAGGAATGACAATGCTTACAAAAGCCATAGACGGACTGTATCGCGAAAAAGATGGCAGCTATGCGCCGGATGTTGCAAAACTTTTAGAGAAATTCGGCGGTACTTTTTACGGTCCTTTGCCAAATCCGGTAAGCAGCATGCAACGTGCTGTTGCGCGGGAGCTAGACCCTACGAAAAGAGATATAACAGCATGGGGTGAAAGATACACACACAAGGAGATCGAAACATCTGATGATCCCAACGTAAAAAACAACTGGTCGCTACTTGGGGTTGAAAGAAACAGTCCAGTTGCAAATGCGCTGAGAAGTTTCGGGAATGCCCAGAATTCCATCAAAATATGGAACGCCGACGACCCTTATTATATTGAATCTGAAATTAATAAAGATCAGCTTCCTACACTCTACGACCCTGCAGGTTTCCCAGAGCAGGAAGGCACCGGTCTTCAAAATGACATTTTTACATCCGGCTGGAACATGATGATGCCGATGAATCTGAAAACAGCAGGGAAAAGCAGAATAAACAAAGACCTCCGCGCAAGTCTTTCCGAAGCGTACCGGGTGGGAGCAAACCTCAGTCACAGTCATTGGAATAGTTTCAAAGGTGTGGATTTATCCCCCCACGAAAAAGCAGAATGGGTGAGGTTGGCAAAAAATGAAGTGACGATACAGGGAATGACCTACCGCGAAGCCCTTGAAGAGGTGCCGTTTCGCACGGATTACGAGACGGCAAAACTGGAAGACAATGACCATAAGATACGAAAAATTTATAACAACATCCACGAGGACTACCGCAATGCTGTCATGGGGAAATTTGATTCTGGCGGGAATCTGATAAGCCGTGACGTTCCTTTCCAGTTTCAGTTTCCGGAAACTTATGAACTAATTTTAGAGAAAGCCAGATGGGCGGCACCACAAGCGAAGGGTGGTGCAGACAGCAACCCAGCAATACCAGGAATGTAATATGACAATATCAACAACCATTATAAAGAATACCTACACGGGCAATGGCAGCACAGACGCTTTCACGTATAACTTTAAGATTACCGATTCCAGCCAAATGAAGGTGTATATAAGAACCACTGCCACAGGTGCAGAGACGTTGAAAACGGAAGATACGCATTACACCGTTGCAGGTGTTGGCTCGAACAGTGGAACCGTCACGTTTACTTCTGGCAATATTCCAACTTCTGCGCAACAGGTGGTATTACGAAGACTGACCCCGAAAACACAGACTACTGATTATGTGGAAAACGACCCCTTCGGTGCTGACAGCCACGAAACAGCTCTTGATACCTTGACTGCGATTACGCAGGAGATTCAGGAAGAGGTGGACAGGTCTTTCAAGGTGAGTAAAACAAACAGCATTACCACTTCCGAGTTCGTAGATTCTGCTTCTGATAGAGCTTCCCTTCTTCTGGGGTTTGATTCCGATGGTGATCTGGAGGCCACGACAGGGCGGGTGAGCAGCGTATCCGTCAGTGCGGTATCTGCTGGTGGCACACCAACCGTATCCTATAACAGTACGACGGGTGCGCTGGCACTGGGGGTAGTCACCGGGAATACAGGTGCCACCGGCCCCGCTGGTTCCGGCGATATGAGTGACCTTACCGATGACACCTCACCCCAGCTTGGCGGGGATCTCGATGTGAACGGTCAGGACATTACCAGCGCATCAAATGCCGACGTTGATATCAATCCCCACGGCACGGGCAACGTGGTCTTGAAGACAGACCTTGTGAGCATTGGGGGTGGCAGTGAGGTTGGACACATATCGTCTAACGGTGCTTATGATCTGAAATTAAGCACAAACACGGACAGCAATTCGGGCAACATTACAATCACCGATGCAGCTAATGGAGCCATCACTCTAACCCCCAATGGCACTGGAATCGTGGACATCAAGGGTTCTATGAATCCCTCAATTTCAACAACAGGCAAAGCGGTCGTCTTTGGATTTTAAAGGAGCAAACTAATGGCAAGTGAAGTCTTTGGCGTTTCGCTGACAGCGGGCGTTACCAATTCCGAAAGTGTAGTTTTAAACGGCGTGAACGGACACACCTACGTTATCACAAGCGTGGTGGTCTGCGAAACGGCGGGGGCTGCTGAAACTTTTGATATGTACATTGATGATGGTGGTGGCGGTACGGATTACGAAGTTCTGAGCGATCAGGCTCTAGGAGCTAACGAGACATTTGTGTTTAACGACAGGATTGTTCTTGTTGATGAAGATCATTTGTGTATTGCAACTGCAAGCGCAGCAAATGTCGATGTCGTTGTAAGTTACCTAGATCAAACGAGGTAGCCATCATGTCTGGTATTATTGCAAGTAACGCTGGCCGTTCAAGTGGTCTGGTTAAAACTGGTTCTTCGGGGGATAGCTGGAACTACAAATCTGAGGTCGCCACGACTTCTGGTAGCTCTCAGGAATTTACGTCGATCTCTTCGGGTGTCCGGCATGTCTGGATAACCCTCAGAGAGGTAGGCAATTCCACCGATGCTGAAGTACGCATCATACTGGGCGATGATGGTTACGAAAACACCGGATATAGATGCGTTGCCTCAAGCACATCGGAGGATGGGATTTTTGTTGACGTTACAGACGGGTTCTGTCTCGTTGGCCGCGATACCCGCTACGACACAAATATGAGATTAACTGGCATGGTTGAACTCGTCCGAAACGATGATAGCAACCATCAATGGACCTGCTGGGGCATGGTGCATGCCCATCACCAGACAGGCTCTAGCGATACATTTCACAGCTTTTGCGGAACCAAACAGCTTTCGGATGAACTGGCGAAAATAAAACTTGAGCTATCTACGGGCAATTTTGACACAGGCTCAATGATAATGCATTCGGAGTGAGAACATGAAAAAATATCTTGTTGTTGTTTCTTCTGAAAATAACAAAATCACAAAATATCTGGACTTTTCAAACAAGTCCGAAGCCGATTCTTTCTCTGCGGCGCGGTCTGGAAGTTTTGTTGTAGATACGCCATCGGGAAACATGAAATACTGGGTCGTCAATTCTTCGGAAAAGACAGTGACTTTTGATAAGTCAGCGAGTGACGCTGCTTCTCTTGGCACAAAATGGAAGAGCCTCAGAGAGACAAGAAACAGGTTGCTTGCCCAAAGCGATTATCTGGGTCTGTCGGACGTTACAATGTCAACCGCCTGGAAAACATATCGCCAAGCCTTGCGCGACTTGCCCGCGAATACTTCCGACCCCGGAAACGTAACTTGGCCTTCCGCACCATGACATACCGCTGGATTTTTTTCTGGGTTGCAGCCGTCCTCGCGACGGCTTTTTTTTCGCATCGTGTCCATGCAGAGATTACCTGTTTCGGGGCAGAGGAAGCGGAACAGATCCTGTCGAAAAAAAACAACGAAATTCTTATTGGATTTGGCGTTACCATCACGGGTGATCTTGTCAAAATATTTGCAAATCTAGCCTCAAAAAAATGGACGATAGCGGTATATCCAATGAGCCACCGGGGCAAGGTATTATGCCCCGTGATGTGGGGGAACAGATTCGAGAGAGTAGAAAATGTCGGAACAGACCAAACTAATAATTGATTTTTCCTCCCTCATCGTCGTCGGTGGAACTTTGATGAAATTTCTTCCGGCAATTGCTGCGCTGTTTTCAATCATCTGGAGCTGTCTGCGAATTTACGAATGGTTCCGCAAAAGAAATGGCAAATGGCAATCATAGAGACAATTGGTGCAATCACCACAGCTATTGAAGGTGGCAAGGCTATCGGGGAAGTCTTGGGAAAAGCGGCTGAAGCTCTCAAACAATTAGATGAAGAGAAAGCATCGATGATGCACAAGGAAGCATCTGGTGGTATGTCATCCGATGCAAAAGCAATGGAAAGGTTGCTGAAGAAAAAGGAATTAGAACAGGCAGAAAAAGATTTATATAACGTAATTGTGTCTGTTGCTGGCTTTTCAACTTGGCAAGAGTTACAGAAGATGCGTTCCGAACAGCGTGCTGCAGATAAACGTGCCACTAGAGAATTAATGGCGAAGCGCGAAAGAAAAAGGGAAATGGTTTTTTCAATTATCATTGCAGTCGGCGGCACTGCTGCCATTGGCAGCATCATATTTTTAATCTTAGTCTTCTGATGGAGATCATACTGGTATGGATGCTGCTTGTTTACGCCGATAACGCGGATAGCCAGCCAACCCGGAGGATTGCGTATGAAAGTGTCGAGAAGTGCCAATATTATAGAAGTCAGATCCGGTACCCCGCCTACGGCGTGTGCTTGCCAACGGAAATCAACCGAAAAACAAAAAGGGTTTACAAATGAATCCGAAACATCTGGAAAAAAACTCGTTGTATGCTGCGGCAGATCAAGACCAAGACGGCACAGTGAGCGATAAGGAGCTGGAATCTTTTGCAAAACTGGAGGAATTGCGCGAGAAACAGGAAAAGCTTGATACGCAGAAAAACATGGCAATAGCGAGCATGGTCATCATGGTAGTCATGACCGGTCTTCTCTTCTTCGTGGTGGCAGATAGTAGGCTTAAACAAATTTCTGATTTAATAGGACTCGCCTATATCGCATTTTCCGGTATCTCCTGTGCGTATATGGGGATGTCGGCATACATGTCCCATAAAAGATAGAGAAGGCTACTCAGCGACGCTTAAAATCGGTTTTTTTTCAAGGATTGGCAAAAATGATTGGAATTATTGCAGGATTATTGAAACCAGTGGTAGGTGGCGTTGTCGATTACGTGACCAAGGGGCAGGATATTCGGGCGGCAGAAAAGGAAAATATTTCACGCTTATTACGGGATGAAAAAAGCAACAACCATGCATGGGAAATGGCTGTTCTAAGCGACAAGGACAAGTGGCTGAGACGCGTTTGTTTTGTTATTTTCATTTTTCCCATGATATATTCATGGATTGATCCGGTTGCAGTACAGACATATTTCGACATCACGTTGAAGACTCTGCCAGCATGGTACATAGAGATAATATTTGCACTGGTTGGAAGCATCTTCGGTATTTCGGCGTTGAAAAACACACTCCCTGCTCTGGTCGGTGGCATCTCGAAAGCACTTCGAAAATAGACCGAAGGCACCAACTGGGAGCATGGGCAGAATCTGTTGTTGTAAGTCATTTGATTAAAAAAGATTACTGGATCTGGCACACGATCACGCATCAATCCCCGTTTGATATTTTTGCTGTAAGCAGCCACGGGGAAATACTCCTGCTCGACGTAAAGCTGGATAGTTTCCGGCGTTTGAAGGGACGCAAAAAAAAGTACCGCATTCACCGGGTGCGGTCTGAGATTCAGAAAAAACTGGAAATAGGACAGGCTTACGTGAACCGAAATGATGGAACAATCCATTTCGTTTTGTTCGAAAGGAAAAACAAACATGCTGACTTACTTTAACGAAGAAGAACTTTGTTGTCCCACCAGCAAAGAAGTCCTCTTGCATCGTGGTTTCGGAGAAGCTCTCGATGAACTAAGGGAAGCATATGACAATCCCATTCCCGTTAGCTCCGCTTGTCGTTCAACGGAGCATCTGAACTGGTTGCTGCAGCGGGGGTATCCAGCCAGCAAAAACAGTCTTCATTTGATGGTGAACAAAAAGCACAACTGCAATACCCTTGCCATCGACACCCCTGTAGGTGATAGCCGCAACCGCAAGGAACTGATCGAGACTGCGCTTGGTCTTGGTTGGTCTGTAGGTGTTGCCAGAACCTTCCTCCACCTAGACCGCCGCGACTTTATCGATCTTCCCCAGATCGTCTACGTTTACGGTTAATTTTCCCCCCCCTTTTTTAAATATAAATTCTTGATTGCCTGACCTGTATCCTGCATGATGCAGATAAGGCATCATAAATAGCAAACAGGTGTGTGCAATTTGTGTGCGATTTCAGACCGTGTGCTATTTGTGTGCAATTTGGAAATTATCGTTAATTCTTAAGTAGTTGATTTATAAGGATTTTACACAGGGATATCCCCGAAACAGCCCACAGAAAAATATATAATGTTTTCAATAGGTTATAAGAAAAATGGAAATTATTTATAGTTTTCGAGTCCTGGTGGGCGCACCATTCTTTCCTTTAAAATCAATCACTTAGCAGTGAAAAAAGCCGGATTGTCCGATTTGTGTCCGATTTGAATGAAACTTTCCATCCTTTTTGCCACTTGTAATATGCCTGTAAGGCATTATAATATGCGGTATAGACATATAGACCAAGGGGAAAAATAAAATGGTAAAATTAATTTTTAAAAACGACAAGGCCGGAACGCTGGCCAAAATGATGGAACATTCCAACGCGCACAAGCGCAGGAAACCATATAAAAATTTTCGCAGCCTTGCTTTGGCACGAGCAAGCTCTTCTGCTGAAGAAACAGAAGAGTACGGCCTTTGGTTGGTTAAGGACGACAGGGCCATATATTTGATGTCACCAACAGACACCAGTTTCGGGAAAGTCGTCTATGCGCGGGGATACAAGCCAACGAAGGCGAACCGCGATAAAACCCACGCGGTGAGCGGCGATGACTTCGCGGAATTTGTACAACTTACCGAGGACCAGATGGTCAATGTTGTAAGGGGTGGGAGTATCACTATCGAATTGAACGAAACACAGATAGCGGTTGGACGAGTAGCCGTAATATTCCAATGGGAACTGCCCGAAGACCGTGACGAATTACTCCAGCGTCGTTTTGGTGCAGAGAAGGCAATGGGGGAGTGATGACTAACAGAAAAGATTTTTGCAACGCAACAAGCGTCTGGAATAGCGGAGTGTTCGGAAAAGAAATCTCATGGGTCTGCGAACCCGATGAGGTGCAAGAGACACGCGAGACAATTGCGGATTTTATTGAAGCACGGACGGGCGAGCATGAGATATACAAGACAGAGGTTGGCAACTTGTACGTATGGGAAGACCAGCAAAGCAGAAAGGGAAAACGCCGTGGAAATCTCTTTGTCTTGGACGCTGGCGACCGACGTTATTGCTATTTTGATGGAGAAGTCTGATGCACGGCTCTGGAAAAGTGAAGAAAAGGTTTAACCGCAAACGGAAACCAACGAGCTACTATGCTGTCTATAAGACAGAAAGATCCCCTGCGTTTCCGTATACAAGCGAAGGTCTGGCAGCTGCAAAAGATTGGCTGCAGGAAATAAACGCAGAATATTATAATCAAACGTACATTCCCTCCGCCAACAAGATGACTTTCGGGGAAGTAATACCTTTTTTTCTGGAGTATCAGGAAACGAGAACGAAATTTAAAAGCAGGGAAAAAATACAGAAAGAACGCGTTGCCCAGCACAAAAGTCAATTGAGAAAATTCTATTCTAAATGCGTCATTCATCCTGCTGGCAAGAAAAAGAATCTCTATGACACCAGACTTACGGAAATAGACGGCGCAGTAATCCGAGATATAGCATCGCAGCTCCGCGTAGGACTCCGCACGGAGAAGACTGCCAAGAATTACTATAGCACATTCAGTATGATTATGGCCTTTGCGGCAATGGACGGAAAACGCTTCGGATTGAAGGTGAATCCGTGTTTTTCACATCCTCTTCGCTGGGACACAAGCTCACGTCAACTAAATGAAAGGGACGTTTTGCCAGATAAAAAAAACATCTCCACCGAATACGTAAGCTGGTTAATCCGCAACGCGGAAACATTAAAAAGCAAAGCCATTTTTGCTTTAGCCGCTACCTGTGGGCCACGAAGGGGAGAGCTTGCAGCCCTCGACTGGGAGAATCTGGACCTTGCCGCGAAGCGTCTGCACATAAAAGCAACAGTCAGTAAAGATGGGAAAATCGAGTGGCCCAAGACTCAAAATGGAATCCGCGCTGACGCAAATGCCCTTCCTATTCCGGAATCGGTGGTGAAAATCTTAAATGAATATTGGCTTTCTGTTGGTCGTCTGAAAAGTGGTTTCGTTTTTCCACAAAAGAAAGATCCCCAAAAATACGAAGTACATTCAGACAGCTGGCGTTTCGAATTGATGCGGCTTGCTTTTCGTCACGTTGGCCTGACACTGAAGAGAACGCACAGGAAGGCAAAGTATGCGGTGTATGAAAATGAAAATTTGATAGCAACGTACAACGGAGAGGATGCAAAGAGGGAAATGTTTAAAGTTCACGGTGCAAATCCGATGACGTTTCATGATTTTCGCCACTTCTATGCGTCCAAGTTAATACATGAGGAAACCGATGTTTGGAACATAACGCGCCTGATGGGACACGACAGTATCCAGACCACCGAAAAAATTTACAATAGCTGGCTACCGAAAAAAGAATATGACGGAATCGCAGAGAATGTTGCAAAGGGAATGGAGCTAAACGGATGAAAATCACACCAGAAAAATGGGTAGAGATCACAGACGGTGTGCAATTCCATGCCCGTAAAACCATTGATCCGGAAAACAAAAAGACAATCTATCAGGCAATTATAAACGGACATGTTGTCGGTGACTGCAATACGGAACAAGAGGCACTGGACATGGCAAAGGAAATACTGACTACGATATGGGGCTACCGGCTGTTAAGGCGGCTAGGTTTTGGTATCTTTCATATAGTGAATGAGAGACACAGGGGACCATATTCATGAATGATAAAAAAGATCCGATGACCGGCGATGCTGAAACAATAAAAAGGCTAACAAAAGAACATGACCTAATTATTTTTACACGCAGTCAATACATGGATTTATTGCTTGAAATTTGTGCGATTGATTTAAACAAACTAAAACAAGACAATGGCGAACTTAACAGGAAAAGGTTTTTTGAAATTGTTGAAATGCTTTTTGTTAAAAACGAAATTGAAGAAAACAGGAACACCCATTAAAATTATTCCTCATACTTCAGTAACGTTTTTTCCACTTCACTGATATCTGCATTACATATTTTTGCCCAATCAGCTACGAGTTGGGGGGAGAGGCGACTAGCACCAGCTTCTACCTGTGAGATAAACGTGTAGTATTCTATCCCAAGCTTATTAGCCATCTGCTTCTGCGTTATGCGTGGTTCAGCTTTCATTCGAATGTTTCTCAGATATGCTCCAGCTTTCTTTCGATTCTCTACAGCTATCTTATCTGCCATTTAAAATTATTCCTCTTTAAATTTATCGCTTTCATTGCCGATGGAGTCCCATCCCTGTTTTTGCGTTCTGGCAAAAATTTCCAGATATGGACCTTCAACCAGTTTTTCAATTCTTTCGTAAACGCAGTCCGGTTTGCGCGAGTGTTCCCTTCTGGGTTCCAGTATGCCCTGACGGACACCCCTTGAAAGTCGTTTCGGCTTGCCGCGTGTTGCAAGCAGACATAACTCAGATGATTTGCGGGTCCAGTATCCGGTGCCAAAAGCAGGTTGACCGTCCTTCGTTGTTTTGATCCACGTGAACGCAACGGTCTTGTAAGTAAAACCCCAGGCATCAATCAGCCGCAACGCCTCTGGCAAGTGCGTATCGATACACCACAGAAACAGGCATGCGTCCTCTGCCGCAGGAATGTGAAGGTTCCGTAGCCTCTCAAAAGGCATTGTCGAATAATGTATTTCGGCTGATTTTTTCTTACCCTTGTCGGAGTATGTTTTAAACGACCAAGGCGGGTCTATCAAAATTGTCCTGTAACCAGGATGCAGCAAAACAAGGTTTTCAACATCCGTTTTCATCGGTTTGACAAGATTCTGCCAGCCAGCCGGCGTATGTCGCTGCCTTGGCCGCATCAGCTGCTTTGTCGGAAACGTCTCTGTTCGCATCGCCCATTCTCCAGAGGTACTTGAAAATGTTGCCGGTGAGGTATGATTGATAGCCGTTTTTACCCAGAACAACCGCGATTGTATCAATACATTCCAGACCATCCCGCTTGTAATGGTCCGGGTCTGCCGCTTTTAATCCCATCCGTCACTAGCAGCCTGTCGAAGAGGCTCCGGCAGATCGTTGTCGTCCTTTTTGTATGGATCTAGGATGTTTATATCCATGCACTTGTTTCCTGCCTTTGTCTGGCCTTTCCACGCAGAAACTTCGTATGTACCGGGATTGATGACTATCTGTTCTTCAACTTTCCATTGCCCGTTTCTAAACCAAGGTTTATCACTTTTTTCGTTTGGAAAAAGCTTTAGCTTTGCATAGATATTTCTTCCGTCCTTTGTCATTTTCATGATATATCCCTCCTGCGTTGGGTTATCTTGGTTTTAATTTGTTCTAATTCATCTTCGGTGCAGTAATCTGTTGCCAGCTCTTTGATTTTGAGCTTGAATGTTTCCAGCGTTTCCATAGAGTTACATGATTCAATTTGTTTCAAAATCCAGGGTGCGGGAGACGATTTTTCAACGGAAATGCCGTTTATATGTTTGTTAAAAGCCCTGACAGCTTCAGACACCCAAAAGTCAATTTCCTGTGGAGTGCGGATCGTGCCGGCACCTGCCGCCTGTTGTACCACCCCTGTAACAAATATAGACCGGCTTTCGTCTTTACTTTTTCCCGAAGACCAGTTCATTTTTTTTCCTTTATTAGCTGGTCTATATTTTCTAGTTGTTTTTCATACATCCTTATTTCGCTATAAATGTGGTTGGACAGCTTGCCGTTGGTGTATGCAAAATCATCACTCTGTTCCATGAAGTCTTCGTAAATTTTCCTTTTCCGGAGTTGTTCCAGCCTTTCCATTACTTCCTGCCTTCGCACTTCCAGATCGTCAGCCATTCTTCCTCACGAAATAACCCTCATACCTTGGTACTGCGCGGTAATCGTCAAGTATTGATACATCCCTATCGCGTAAAGCGGGTTTTTCCCTCTCATGCTTCGCCTCTTTTGAAAACCAGATTTCATATTCTTCCTCACGCCGGAGATTCAATTCTTCTTTCCAAGCGCATTTATTACACACGTGTGCCGGATACTTACCGTCAATAAGGCTTGGATTTTCATACCATCGGCTGTCGGCCTTATGGGCTTTTGCTCCACAAATTTCACAGTGATTATCACGTTGGCCTATGCTGTTTCGGTTAGGAATGTTTTTGAAACCCAGACGCTCTTTTAAACTAGACATCTGAAATTCCCCATAATGCTTTTGCTTCCGCAAGTTTCTCCGGTGGCATTTCCCAGATATACGGGTGATCGAAATTAGGCGGCACGAAGCGTGTCATCTGCGAAACCCCTCTTAAACCTAGAAGGGACTCCCGCACGATGGCTTGAATTCTCATTTGCTGCAGATTTTTCATCAGGCTATCTTCGGACAGTGATTCACAGTTTTTTTGTGAATAGATCACGTATCCGCTTTTTCCTGCATAAACAACGAACACCTCAGGGTTTTTTCCTTTGTCCGTCAGTGCTTTCCAATAGACACTTACCTGTGATACGTGCGCATTCGATGGTCGGGCAGGGAGTTTCTTGCTTGCCCAACCCTGTTTCATCCCCCTGTGGGAATTATCCCATACCGTTTTCAGTTCGATTATTTTGCACGGGCTTTCAACGAACAGATCAATATAACCGATGATCTCGACCATGCAGTGCCGAAACCGCGTTGTTATTTTCTTTTCACATTGAACGGGAAACGCACCGACAATCTCACGCACACCGTCGATGGCGTACTGCCTGACAGCATCAACCGTTTCAAGCACCCTCTCTTTTTCAACACTGTCTTTTGCTTCTATACGGTCGTTGTAAAGCCGGACCTCGCGTTCTCGTATTTCCGCAACAGACCCGACAAACGTGCTGGTTTCGCCGAACCGTTGCGCCGATGCCCTGACGGATTCCGGATCAAATTTTTCCTGTACACCCTTGCCCACGGCAGCACCGCCATACATGGGAAAACCACCGCCAAGCGTGTGACGTTCCTCGTCATTCAAGTGCTGGTATTTGTATATCCATGCGTCAATCGGCATGGTTAGCTGGGTTGGAGAAAAGTGCATTCCACCAGTATGACATCAGGGCATAGAATCAGTCATCCATAAAAATACCTCTGAGGTATATTTTAAAATTGAATTGTGGTAATCCTGTGGATAAACTTTATTGCCTTGCGTGAATAAGTTTCGGTTTTTTCGGGTTGCGTTGTTCTTACAATTACTTCTTTTTTCGTTACGGAAACAAGAAATCGCGGAACGCAAACGAGTTTTTCGATTGTCTTGTCATCAATGACAAGCAAAACAAGCTCGTCTTTTTTGGGGGTCTGTTTCGTATCGACAAAAATGGTATAACCTGCCTTGAGAATCGGGGTACACGAATTATCCACCACCTTTGCAGAAAATTTATCCTTAAACTCGTAATTTCGTTCAAACACCAGTTCATCCACCATTTCCATAGCGGGGACAATCCCTGTGCCAGTATCCTTTATACTCCCCAGCACTGCCCCGGCATCGACACCAAGCGCATTCGCTATGCGTATTAGTATTTTTGCAGTAAGCCCGCGATCACCCCTCTCAATTCGTGCTACCTGTGATTGTGTCAGCCCGACTTGATCTGCCAGCTGCTTCTGTGTCAGCCCCTGCTTAACTCGCAGTTCTTTTATTGCGTTTATTGTTGTCATTTTTTTCCGTTATTAAAAGATTAAATTTTATTGATAAAAATTATGAATAAAAATTATGAATAAAAATTACTGGGAAATTTTTTGCCTAACATCGTAATTGAGATTGTTTGTTACCATTTTGTCATCAACCAGTTCCATCATAAGACCCCAGAAGTTGCCGAATTCCTTGCGAAAATCCTCTAAAGAAGGCTGATAACCGAGGATTTCATGCCACTCTTCGAACAAAAGTTCCGTCAACCAGAAAAAACTCTGGTCGGTATCAACAACCAGACCAGCTGTCGGATAGACACATTTCTGTCGTTTGTCTTCTTTCATTTTTTCAATTTTTATACTTCCCATTGCTTCGGCGTTTCGAAGAAGAATATTGAGATTTGGCGAGCTGGTAAAATCATGCTCCCGCAGCTCCTCGACCGTGGTCGGCCTGTCTTCAAGATAGAAATTGCTCATAATCACATACCAGACGTCTTTAGCGTATTCTTTGCTATTCCACCATCGTAGCTCACTGGAAATTTTGTCGTTTATTTCCTTATGCCGCTGCCGTGATTTTATAATTCCACCGATAAACGCCCGATACACCCGTGATTCGATCATTTTTCCACGCTGTATATCAGACCGTTGTGTGCGCTTGAAATGCGCCACCTGGTTTCTGTCTTGTTTAGCTTGTTTGATCGAATACCATGTGTAGCCCTCGCCACCCCTAGGGGTTTTGCAGGGAAATTCTTTTATTTCGAGCTGTTCATGCACATGAACTTTTTCGTGAGGAAACAGATCTTGTTTTTGCATGTCTTTTAAATAAACCACCATAGTTACCCACCGTTTTATCCATTGTCGTCAATTTTACCAACAATATTCCTTTAAGGCATCAGTGTCTATACTTGATAGAGTCGTTTTTGTCCTATAGGGTATACCTCTCAGGTATATATGGAACAACTATGACATTACTGGAATTTCTGGAAAAGACAGATATGACCCAGCGAGAGATGGCTAGGCGTCTTGATGTATCGCAGCCAACGGTTACAAAATGGGTCAGAGGAAGGTTTATTCCAACCATGCCCAACCTCATTCGTATTACCGAAGTCACGGACGGGCTGGTTCGTTATGACGACTTCGTGCGGGTAAAGCAACAAGCGGGACAAACGGAAAAGGTGCTGTGAGTGGAGAACTCCGCACACTCGACCTTTTCAGCGGAGTGGGCGGCTTCTCATACGCCCTCGAAAGACTCTGTCCAGAGGGAGCTTTTCGCACCGTTGCATTCTGCGAACAGGACAAATTCTGCCAAGCCGTTCTCAGAAAGCACTGGCCACAAGTCCCGATATACGATGACATACGAGAACTTGAAGGAAACGAGGAACCCGCCTTTGCAGATGGAGTTGACCTCATCTGCGGCGGGTTCCCGTGACTGTGCCAGCCTTGGAGTCAAGCCGGGGAGCAGCGAGGCGCAGAAGATGACCGAGATCTCTGGCCGGAAATGCTGCGAATTATTGAAGCTTTACAAAGTCGATGGATTATTGGGGAGAATGTCAAAGGCTTTGTTAACCAGCCAATGGGCCTCCAGCGCAGCCTTTCTGACCTGGAAAGCATCGGATATAAATGCGTCACCTTTCTTTTGCCTGCATGTTCAAAAGGCGCGTTCCACAGAAGAGATCGCGTTTGGATCATTGCTACAAATGTGGCCGACGCCGCAGCACAGAGACTGGAAGTCGGGACAGGCGGAAAGATACACCAACAAAAAGCACAGCAACGATTTGAACGATGCGGTGCGGATGTGGCCCACGCCGAGAGCTTCAGAACACAAAGACACGGGACCAGTGGGCAGCAAAAGTCACACGCACATGCTGGAGAAAAAGTATTTATGCGCGGAAGTAAAAGACCCGCACCAACCCAGTGGGCAACTGAACCCGACGTGGGTCGAGTGGCTCATGGGGTTCCCAACCGGACACACCGAATTAAAGCCCTTGGAAATGCCGTCGTCCCGCAGGTCGTCGAGCAAATCGGACGGGCAATCATCGAAAGTGAAAGACAGCGATGAGTGAATATGACATTCACACCCAGACGGTCGAGTATCTTCATGCCTTGGGACCGCAACTCAAGGGTTATTTTTTTCATGTTCCAAACGAGGGAAAACACCACGTGCGGTACAGGCAGAAATTGAAAAGGCTGGGCGTCAAGGCTGGTGTTCCGGATCTTTTGTTTGTGTTGCCTGGTGGCCGGATGGCTTGCATCGAACTTAAAAGCGAAAAAGGCAAACAGTCAAAATCACAGAAAAACTTCCAGAAAATCTGTGAAAGTTTCGAGGTGCCGTATGTGCTTGCGCGAAGTCCGGAAGAAGTGGCTGAAGCATTACGGCGATGGGGGGCGTTGTAGTGCTTGAGATCCACGACAGCTGGGGCAGCTTCAAGACTGATGTATCCCTTGGTTCTTCAATGCAAAGGCAGGTGAATCATTACCTGCGGATTTGCGATGAGTGCAGATGTCACTGGCCATTCATGAAGGATGACATAAGCAGGACGGTCGAGAAGGAACACATCGAGGACATGGGCGGTATCTGAAAATGATGAATAATGTGGTTCTTACCCCCACAGAGGTAGCGGTTGCCAGCTGGTACGGTTGCCAGCGGCGTGTGAACGCAATCAGGAAGGGATACAGCAACCGGTTTGGTAACGCAGATCATCGGGTTGGTCGCAATGCGTGGGGTCTGGATGTGGAAGGTGCAGCAGCAGAAATGGCTGCAGCAAAAGTGTTGCAGCGGTACATGCCGTTCCGTATTGGTGATACAAAGGATGATGACTTGAATGGCATACACGTGCGGTCAACGCCGTATGCAAGTGGTCACCTGATTGTGTATGAGGATGATCCCGGTGACGCGCCGTTTGTGCTGATGGTTGGCGTGCTGCCTACGTTTACAGCTGCGGGGTATATGCGGGGTAAGGATGCAAAGCAGCAGCAGTGGCTGCATGCACAGGGTCAATACTGGGTGCCGCAGGATCAGTTGCTGCCCATCGATGTTTTGCGCGAGTCTGGTTCATAATGTCTGCATTCTGTACAGCTGCAGTCTGGGAGATGGACCTTCCCGCAAACGACAAGATCGTGTTGCTGAAGCTGGCAGACGTTGCCGACGATAACGGACAGTCGATCTATATGGCGCAAGACACCATTGCCAAGCAGTGCGGCTGTTCTGTCAGGACCGTCAAGCGTATTTTCAAGAAATATACAGATTCCGGTTTGCTCAAAATGGTGTCGCCGGCAGGGTCAAAGCACAAGGCTGCAACATGGAAAATCATGGTGACAGAGAGTCACGTGCCACAGAGTCACGTGCCAGAGAGTCACCCAATACTCTTAGAGGAGGACTCCAAGATACTCCTAGAGGACTCCATAGAGACTCCTAGAGGAGTAAACTTGGACTCTTATAGTAATCTTGGAGACTCTTTTACGACTCTCCAATTAGCGAAACTGGCTTTTGACGAATATTGTCTGCTTGCAAATGAACTAAATCTTGTCCTTCCACGGTCACTTACCGGAGAGAGAAAAAGAAAAATCGAAAAGCGTATCAAGGATCAGTGTGAGGGTAATATAGAGGGATGGAGAGATGCCCTTGATGCTATCAGACGAAGCAATTTCCTGCAGGGAAGAAATGACAGCACGTGGAATGTCACGCTCGACTGGTTGATAAAAAGTTCAACAAATTTTCAAAAGGTAACAGAGGGGAATTATGATGACACAACAGCTGACGGTGACAATGGAGCAGCAAGACTACGACGGAAGCAGATTTATGACGCACTGGCTGAAGGCATGGAAAATCGGGGAACGGCTACCGGAAGCAGCCAACCGTGAAGAGATAACGGACCTTCAGCGCTTACACCATGAGTGGCTGCAGCCTGTGACAGCAGAAACATTTGCAGTGATTTTCGACAAGTTCTGGCGTTTCGGTTCCGTATACCAGCTGAACGGTATGGGCAAGCATGCAACCAACGAGGGAGCTGTGGTGAAGGAAGCAACGAAGTTCTATTTCGAAGCAATGCAGCATCTTCCTGCTGATCTGGTGGCACTTGCCGTTGACAGGGTTGTGAAAACATGGACGTACAAAAAACTCCCGACACCAGCCAACGTGCTGGCACTGGTCGATGATGAACATGCAGAAAGGAGTTTCATTGCCAGCCGGCACAGGATTGTACTGCAGGAAATGGACAGGATTGACAGATTGCAGTACAGGGGACGTGATGTGTCATGACAGCGGAAGATATCGAACAGCTTTTTTTCGATGCCGCAAAAGCGGAACTGCTCATGCCGCCTGTCATGCAGCGGAGCAAAACAACCTTGTGGCCGGAGACTCAGGCAAAAGACTGGATGAATTATGCAAACGAGCGAACAGAGGTAAGGCTTACAGCTACTAATGAGCAGATAGACAGGTATGAGAAGGCAATTTTTCTGGCACTTAAACTGCCTCATCCCGTGGATAGGAAAATTGTCTGGCTGAGAGCCAATAACTGTTCATGGAAGCGCATGGCAAAGTATCTGCGCAAAGACTACCGCACAGTCCAGAGGATGCATCGGCAGTCACTGGTCTGGCTTGCAAAATGGATGAATGAACATGGCTGAAAATAAAATGTTGAAAATGTCGCTGATTCGTGGTTGTTTTGTTGTTCCATGCGGGACTTCATTTTTTACCGCATCGAAACCTCCCTTAATGTTCAACTCCCACGTCCTGACAAGGAGTTTTTCTCGTTTTTTGTCCCAGAAACGTCTGGGCGTGGGTTTTTTCTAATGGCAAAAGCTGTACGAAAATCAACGCAGAAGCTAACGAAAACGCGCATGGAGCGTATCTGTGTACAGATTGCCGATGGCAAGGGACTGAAAAGGATTTGCGAAGGTGACAAGGATCTTCCTAGTTACAGGACGGTATTGCGTGCGGTTTTGCCGAATGGTAGCCATTACAATGCTGAACTGGCTGATATGTATAATGCAGCTCGTCACGTCCAAGCTGAGTTACTTTTCGACGAGATTGCAGAAACGGCAAGACAGGCAGCAGACGACGAAGATTTCAAAAAAGCAAACGCCTACAGAGTGAAGATCGATGCGTTGAAGTGGGCAGCTTCAAAGCTGTTACCGCATCGTTATGGCGAGAACAGGAATGTCATGGCTGCAAAGGTCGGAAGTGGTGATAACACTATCGAGGTGGTCTGGGCTGGTGAAGGGGGCGGGTAGGCTGGGATATGCATGGTAGGTTGCATTGGATTGCATGTTAGTGAACCCTTTAAATGCTCACGTGTGTCACCACTACGCGTGAAATGACCGAAAAATGGCTTTAAATCGCACAAAAACACATAAATCACACGTAAGTTATTGATTTTATTGCGCGCCTGTCGGGCTACAGACCCTATAAAACAGGGGTAGGGGGTGGTCCTTCCTACGAAAAAACAGGGGTGGATGGCGGTATTCCGCGTTTTTTGGATGGCGACCCCCCACCACCCCCCTAAACACGGCTGCGGTTGTGTACGTATTGTACACCCGTCAAAGAAGTTCTCACATTCACACAGCCAATGGCTGCAAAACAGGGCTGCACCTGATGGCGAAGATAGTCATACCCTACACGCCGCGTGACTTACAGGCAGAGCTGCATGAAGCTGTGTCGAAACATCGCTGGTCGGTCTTGGTACTGCACAGGCGTGCGGGTAAAACCGTGTTCGCGGTGAACCAGCTGCTGCGTGCGGCACTTACGAATACGAAGCAGAACCCGCGATATGGGTTTATCTCGCCTACCTTCCGGCAGTCAAAGTCGGTCGCGTGGGATTATGTAAAGCTGTATGCAGGGGTAATACCGGGCGTGCAGTTTAACGAAACCGAGCTGCGTTGCGATCTGCCGAACGGCGCGAGAATAACGCTGATGGGATCGGAAAATGTGGACGCTATCCGTGGAATCTATCTTGATGGCTGCGTAATTGACGAATTTGCGGATTGCAGGGAAGATTTGCTGCCGGTCGTGGTAAGGCCGGCTCTGTCCGACAGGCTTGGCTGGTGCGTGATCCTTGGTACGCCACGCGGTCACAACCATTTCTTTGATATCTACCAGCAAGCTACAGAGGAAAAAGACTGGTACGGCAGGATCTGCAAGGCATCTGAAACAGGGATCTTGCCACAGGAAGAACTGGCAGCTGCCAAGGTAATGATGTCGGACAATCAGTTCGAACAGGAGTTTGAATGTTCGTTTACCGCCCATGTAGAGGGTGCGGTTTATGGCACGCAGTTACAGACTGCGCATGAAGAAGGCAGAATAACCAAGGTGCCGTATGACAGCGGGTATCCGGTTGATACGTGGTTTGACCTTGGTATGGCTGACGCCAGTGCCATATGGTTTACACAGTCAATAGGTCATGCTGTGCATGTGATTGATTATTACGAGTGTCGTGGAGAAGGTATTCCACATCTGGTACGGGTTTTGGATGAAAAGGAATATGATGTCTACGGCACCCATAATGCACCGCATGATATCGAGGTGCGGGAGATGTCTACGGGTAAGACCCGTCGCGATACTGCAAGGGAACTTGGGCTGGATTTCAAGGTGGTGCCACGCATACCGCTGGAAGACGGAATTCATTCGACGCAGTTGCTGCTAGAGAGGTGCTGGTTTGACGTACACAACTGCCAGCGTGGACTGGACGCATTGCGACACCATCACCGGGTATACGACATGCACACAAGACATTTCCGGACAAAACCGAAACACGACTGGTCGAGCCACGCAGCAGATGCTTTCCGGCAATGTGGCGTAGGCTTGGAACAGGCAACCAAAGTTGTTGGAAACAGGCAAAGATATGCAGAGCAGCAATATAATCCGTTTGCCGCGCAGATTGCCTGACGTAATTTTTGACCAGCCGCAGATGGTTGCGGAATGGTGCAGTGCAAGACTGCCGTACATGCACGAATTTGATGTTCTCGATGAACATCTACAGGCAATTGGTTTTTCGAGAAACGGTCTGTTGGTCTGTGGAGTAGTCTATAACGAGTATCGCGGTAGGGATATCCAAATGCACTGTGCTTCGGATGATGCAACTGTCTGGAGCAGGTACAATATTTCGCTGGTGTTTGATTACCCTTTTAACCAGCTGGGGGTGGTGCGTGTAACTGCTCCTGTACCCAGTACGGCGAAAGAAGCACTTTCGATAAATAGCCGTTTAGGATTTGTTACTGAAGGCGTCTTGCGTGATTTTATCGATGACGGGGTTGATGTTGTTTTGCAGGGGATGAAGAAAGAGGAATGCAAATGGATATGAAAAATGGGAAGTAAGGCACCACCTGTGGTTCAGCCCCCGGCACCGGAGCGACCGCCACCTGCCCCACCTGCCAGCATTGAAAATGCCCAGAGTATTCTGGATGATCCGGATGCTTCCCAGGCACGGAAGACACAGGCAAGGGAAATACTGGAGCGACAAAGACAGACGAAACAGCGGGAGAGGGAAAGAAAAGGCAGGGCGTCTACGATTATGACGTCACGGCAGGGTGTGACCGAGGAAGCAAATACAACAGGCAAAACTTTACTGGGGGATTACTGATGGGTGGTGGAATTGAAAGAATAGTGAGGTCAATCGGCACGGTTTTCGGCGTGGTTGATCCTCCTGCCCAGCCAAAACCGGCAGCCCCGAAGACGGCTGTTTCCAAACCTGCGAAGGCGGTGGGACCAACGGCGGCAGAGGTGGAACAGGCAACGTCTGTTTATCAGTCAAACCTCGATACCAAGCGGCGTGGCCGCGCTGCGACAATAATGACTTCTCCTTCGGGAGTAATGGGCGAGGTTGATTCTGCCCGCAAGACCCTGCTGGGTGGCTGATTATGGCAGTTAATGCCAGAACGGAAAAACTTCTGGAGAGGTTTGCCACGTTACGGTCGCAGCGTGCGACTTGGGAAACGCACTGGCAGGAAATTGCCGATTACATGATTCCCCGCAAGAATGATGTGATCTATCAATCGGCAACTGCCGGCGAAAAGAAGATGGATCTGATTTATGACTCGACAGCCATACATGCGCTGGAACTGCTGGCAAGTTCACTGCACGGCATGCTGTCGTCTTCCGCATCACCGTGGTTTACGCTGCAGTATACGGAAAAATATCTCAACGAGGATGATCTTGCAGCAGAATGGCTGGAGAACACCACCCGCGTAATATACGAAATGCTGTCCCGCAGCAATTTCGATCAGGAGATGCACGAGCTTTATTACGACCTTTGCGCGTTCGGCACCGCCTGTCTGCTGATTGAAGACGATGGTGTGAATGGTGTCAGGTTTTCCGCACGCCATATTGCCGAACTGTACTTGGCAGAAAACTCTTCCGGATACGTAGACGTTGTTTACCGCAAATTCAAGATGACAGGCAGGGCAATGCTAGAGCGTTTCGGACGGGATGTAATTCCGGGCCAGCTTGTCAGGCAGATAGACAAAGACCCTTATCTTGAGCATGAAATTCTCCATGTTGTGCAACCCCGCGAGGAACGCGACCCTACAAAGATAGACGCTTTGAACAAGCCCTATGAAAGCATTTATATCGAACAGAAACACCGGAAAATAATTGCCGATGAAGGATTTGACAGTTTCCCGTACTGTCCTGTGAGGATGTTGAAAGACAGTGCGAGCGTCTACGGCAGATCGAGTGCGATGGTCGCGTTGCCTGACGTGAAGATGCTGCAGAAGATGTCGGAGACGACCATCAAGGCGGCACAGAAGATGGTCGACCCACCACTGCTGGTGCCTGATGACGGGTTCGCGATGCCGGTGCGTACCACCCCAGGTGGGTTGAATTTCTATCGCCCCGGTACAAGGGACAGGATTGCACCGTTGTCAATCGGTGCAAATGCTCCGGTGGGTATCCAGATGGAAGAACAGCGGCGCAATGCAATCCGTCAGGCGTTTTTCGTGGATCAGCTGATCATGCCCACAGGCTCGAATATGACGGCTACGGAGACGGTTGCACGCACAGAACAGAAATTGCGGTTGCTTGGTCCGGTAATGGGGAGAGTTTCACAGGAGCTGCTCAAGCCATGCTTGAACCGGACCTTTGACATTCTTTTGAAGCAGAACAGGTTTGGCGAAATTCCGGACATCCTCGATGGGGTGGAATTCAAAATCGAATATGTTTCACCGTTGGCAAAGGCACAAAGGACCGGTGATCTCCAGTCCCTCATGCGCGGAATAGAAATTCTGGGATCACTGGCACAGGTGGCACCTGTGTTTGATTATCTTGACCCGGACCCCCTTGTTAAACATCTTTTCGAAATCCTTGGTATTCCTGCGAAAATCACTAGGAGCAGTGAAGAAGTTGCAGAAATGCGGCAAATACAGGCAGAACAGGTTGCAAAGCAACAGGAAATGCAACAGGCAATGGAAATGGCACAGGCAGCTGGCGCAGCCGCACCTGCCCTTAAAGTGGTTGGTGAACAGTATCCCGCGACTGAAGAAGAGACTCCGGAAATAGTGCAGCCACCTGTTTGATGAAAATGGAATATACAGATTTAATGCGAGTCTATCATTCCTGTCTGCAAAGCGATGAAGGCATTATGATTCTACAGGATCTCCAGGCACGCTTTAACGGTGATACCACGACTTTCGTAAAGGGTGATCCGCACGAAAGTGCGTTTCTTGAAGGGCAGAGAAGTGTCATGCTCTACATAATGGAGATGCTTTCGGAAGACCGCTTAACCAAAATAATGGAAAGGAAGAAAAATGGCTGAAGAAGAGCAGGTAGCGGCTGACGTCTCGCAAGAGGCAGCGTCAACGTCTGCAGAGGCAGCAGCAACAGATACAGCACCGGACTGGCGTGCAGAACTACCGGAGGAACTTCGCATCGATCCGTCCATGCAATCAATAAATGACATACCTTCCCTTGCAAAAGGGTATATACACGCCCAGCGCATGATCGGCAAAGACAAGATCCCGCTTCCATCTGACAGCGCGACCGATGATGAATGGAACGCTGTATATGACCGTTTGGGCAGACCACAGAAATCATCCGATTATGTTGCAAGTTTCAAGAACGAAGAAACAATACCGGGGCAGATAGACCAGTTTAACGAAGCTGTTCACAAGCTTGGGCTTAACGAAAAGCAGCGTGCCGGCATTATCGAAATGTATGAAGGCATGCTGGATGAAACAAATAATAATCTGGAACGGGAAACATTGGTTCGTCAGGCAGATATCGAAGCGGAACTGAAAAAGGAGTACGGGCAGAAATACGAACAGTCCGTTTCCCGTGCATCGAATAGCGCAAAGCACTTCGGTCTAGGCGATGAATTCATGAATCTCTCTCTTTCTGACGGCACGCTTGTCGGGAATCATCCCGCGCTTATAAGGGCTTTCGCGAAAATCGGGGACTCGATTGCGGAAAGCACGGTGGCGGGTGACACCACCAGCCAGCTCATGACACCTGCCGAAGCGCAGCGGCAGCTGGATGATGTGCGCCGCATGGACGGTCCTTACTGGGATAAACGCCATCCCGAACATGACAGATACGTTGCAGAAGCATCAACATTAATGGAAAAAATTCATGGAACAGAAGCAGCTTAGACTAGAAGTTTTGCGCATGGTTACGTCTTCTGTCGCGATAAAGGACACCTTTGCAGTCGCAGATTCCTATTGGGAATGGATAACCAAACCTTTGGAGGAACCGGCGAAGAAAACAGGAAAGTCAAAGAAAAAACCGGGGTAGCCTAACGGTCCCGTTGCTTGCACGAAAGTAGTGCCGTCGATCAGACGTAAAATGACAGGCGAGTCCGTGTTCCACGGGTAGCTAGCTGATTTCCCTTAAACCGTAGAATGGAGGTGGACAAAATGTCTACGCAAATCACTACGGCGTTTGTCAATCAGTTCTCGTCAAATGTCCAGATGCTGTCTCAGCAGATGGGTTCGCTTTTTCGCAACGCGGTCGATACGGAATCGGTCACGGGAGAAAAAGCCTTTTTTGATCAGGTATCAAGCGTAGCGGCAGTAAAAAGAACGAGCCGCCACGCCGATACGAGTCTGGTTACAACGCCACACGAAAGAAGAATGGTTACACTCGATGATTACGAGTGGGCTGATTTGATCGACGATCAGGATAAAGTACGCATGCTTGCAGATCCCACGAGCGTTTATGCCAAAACCGCAGCAGCGGCGATGGGTCGCGCAATGGACGATGCCATCATAACTGCTTTGATCGGAACATCGAAAACAGGGAGTAGTGGAAGTACGAGTACCACTTTGCCTTCTGCGCAGAAAATCGCGCATGGCAGCGCGGGTTTGACAATCGCCAAACTTGTTTCTGCGAAAAAGATACTTGATGAGGCAGATACAGATCCCTCGATACCGAGGTATATTGCTGTTTCGCCAGAACAAATTGAGGATCTTCTCAATATAACTACCGTAACCAGTGCAGACTACAACACGGTAAAAGCACTGGTACAGGGTGAAATTGACACCTTTGTTGGTTTCAAATTCATCGTAACAAACCGGCTAACCGATGACGGTACTTCACGCCAGTGCATTGCATGGGCTGAAGACGGTTGCAAGTTGGCCATTGGCAAAGATGTCAACGCACGAATTTCCGAGCGTGCCGATAAATCCTATGCAACGCAAGTGTACTACTGCATGAGCATAGGCTCTACGCGCATGCAGGAAACATCTGTTGTTGAAATTGCCTGTAACGAGTAGGGGGGAATATTATGGCTAATGTCAATTCAACCCAGGTGAGTAACTTTCTCGCAACACCCTCTGTGAAAAACGATGCCGGAAACATACATGGCACAATGCGCGTTGCATGCGGCACGCACGCTATGGCTGCTGGTGATCTTTCCGCAGGGGATACACTGATGATGTGCATGGTCCCGACCAATGCAACTGTGTTGAGCATCAAATTATTTAATGATGACCTGGACAGTGGCACGACACTGACTGTTCATATCGGACTTTACACAGCCGATGGAAATGTCACCGCAAAGGATGTTGACTGCTACGCTTCAGCAGACACCACTGCACGGGGTGCCATTACGGCAGGAACAGAGTTGCGGTTTGAAGCTGCGGATATCAATACGATGGGCCAGAAAGTCTGGGAAGACGCTGGCGACAGCTCAGACCCCGGCGGTTACTACCTCATCGGTTTCGAGGCACAGGCGGCAGGTGATACTGCCGGTGATGTGTCTTGGATAGTTACTTACGTTACTGACTGAAAATGATGGGGGAGCTGGCGTTTGCGGCTCCCCTTTCTTTTGCGGAGAAAAAAATGCCGAAAAGTGTTGGATACCGCACGACCAAGATGAAGAAAGTAAAGAAGAAAATAAAACGGGACAGGAAGAAAAAAACTAAATGACTTCAGTCGTTGATATATGCAATGCCGCGCTTAACACCTTGGGTGCAAATACAATTATTTCGCTAACCGAAGACAGTGTACCGGCACGGCTGTGCAATCAGAGATTTGCATCAATAAGGGATGCTTTGTTCCGGTCCCACCCGTGGAACTGTTTGATCAAGCGCGTTCAACTTGCGCAGGATGCTACAGGACCGGCGTATTTGTACACGTATGCTTACACACTTCCTTCGGACTGTCTCCGGGTACTGGGTTTTTCTACGGGTACTGTGGAGTATCCCTCTTCTTCCCTTGATTTCAAGATTGAAGGAAGGAAAATTGTTACAAATGAAGGAACTGTATATATTCGTTATATTGCAGATATTGAAGATCCAAACGAATACGACACCTTATTGATTGAAACCCTGTCTGCAAAAATTGCTGCCGAACTTGCGTATACCCTGACCGCATCAAACGGCGTAGCCTCAACCTTTATTGAAGCCTATAACTCGAAAATTGCGGAGGCCCGTTTTGTCGATGGTACGGAAGGTGTACCGGAGCAGCTGGAAAGTGACACCTGGATAAAGTCGCGGGAATAAAAATGCGGATTTCGTTCAATTTCACAAACTGGACAGCTGGCGAATTTTCCAACCGTCTGAATGGCAGGACGGATCTCGACAAATATTATAGTGCCACTTCAAGACTGGAAAACATGATACCGCATCCTCATGGGGGTGCCATGCGGCGACCGGGAACGAAATACGTACACGAGACAAAAGACAGCAGTGCAGTTTCGAGACTTATTCCATTCGAATTTTCTACAGAACAGACCTATATTCTGGAAGTCGGAAATAATTACATCCGGTTTTTCAAGGACGGTGGCGCAATCCTTGAGGCTACAAAAAACATCACCGGTATCACGCAAGCCAACCCATCGGTTGTGACCAGCAGCTCTCACGGGTATTCCAACGGTGACTGGGTATATTTAACCGGCATATCCGGCATGACGGAACTGAATGGCCGCACGCTCAAAGTTGCGAACAAAACAACAAATACATTCGAGCTTACAGACACAAGCGGCACAAACATTAATTCATCAGCGTTCACTGCTTACGCCTCTGGCGGCACAGCTGCACGAATCTACGAGCTTGCCACAACCTATACGACAGCGCAGGTTCCGGAAATAAATTTTGCCCAGTCTGCAGATGTCATGTACATCTGCCATGAGGCCCACGAAGTCGCAAAGCTGACGAGGACTGGTCACACCGCGTGGACTTTAACAGATGTCGACTTTGAAGGTGGACCGCTGGAAACTGCCAATGAAAACGGCGGTGTATCGAAAACGCTAAATTTGACGCCCAGTGCAACGAGTGGCTCTATAAACATCACCGCTTCGGCAAGTCTCTGGGCTTCCACCGATGTCGGCAGGGTTGTCAAGTTCAACAGTGGGGTTGCAGAGATTACCGGATATACATCTGCAACGGTAGTAGCAGCAACAACAACAACCAATTTTACAAATACTGACGCCACGGCGTCATGGGAGTTGGGTGCGTGGTGCGATACGAACGGCCACCCGAAAACAGTCAGTTTCTATGAGCAACGTCTGGTATTTGCCGGCACAACAACTTTTCCGCAGACGTTGTATTTTTCCAAATCGGGTGATTACGAAAACTTCACCAGTGGCACAGATGCCGATGATGCAATGATCTATACGATTGCGTCCAATCAGGTGAACGCAATCCGCTGGATGTCGCCCATGCGGTCACTGTTGATTGGCACAACTGGTGGCGAATTTGTTGTTCGGGCTTCAGGCACGGACGATGCAATCACACCCACAAATATACAGATAAAAAAACAGACAAATTACGGTAGTGCCAACATCCCACCCCTATCTGCAGGGTCTGCGACATTGTTTGTTCAGCGTGCAAAAAGGAAACTGCAGGAACTGACATATCAGTTTGAAACAGATGGATATGTTGCCCCGGATTTGACAATACTTGCAGAGCATGTCAGCGAAAGTGGTTTTCGGGAAATGGCCTATCAAAGCCAGCCCGACAGCATTGTTTGGTGTGTGCGGGATGACGGAGAACTTGCAGCGATGACATATCGCCGCGAGGAAAATGTTGTAGGATGGCACCGCCATATCTGCGGTGGATACAACACAAAAAATTTTAATTCCGCTTCCGGATCTGTCGTGATTGTTGGTTCTGAAAACATCGTGATATCGAGCCACGGTTATTCTACGGGCGACAAAGTTGTCTACGATGCCGCTGGCGGCACAGCGATTGCCGGCCTCACAGATGGAAATACCTACTATGTTTATGTTGTTGACAGCAATACCATCAGGCTTGCTGCCACAAAACGACAGGCCCAGATTGCCGCAGCAATCGACCTCACCGCTGTGGGTACAGGCACACACTATTTAAAAAGTCCGTCTGTCGTGGAATCTGTGGCGTGCATACCGGGCGATCTCGATCAGGACAGCACCTACGTAATTGTAAAAAGAACAATCAACAATGTTACAAAACGCTATGTCGAAATTTTAGCCGATTACGATTTTGGGGACACCAGCGTAAACGCGTTTTTTGTCGATTCCGGTTTAACATATTCCGGGGCGGCAACGACGACACTAACCGGACTTGACCACCTTGAAGGAGAAACGGTGCAGGTCTTGGCAAATGGGGCGGCACATCCCGACAAAACCGTTTCTTCGGGAGCGATAACCTTGGACCGTTCCTGCACAAGCGCGGCAGTCGGATTGCAGTACAATTCGGTTTTGCAAACAATGCGCCTCGAAGCGGGTGCAGAGGACAAGGTTGCAGCAGGTAAGGTGAAGCGGATACACGGTGTGACTGTTCGACTATACCGGAGCATCGGCGCAAAAATAGGAAGTGGTGCAAGTGAAACGGACATAATCCCTTTTCGCAGCAGTGCCGATGCAATGGATGCACCCTTGGGGTTGTTTTCTGGTGATAAGAATATCGAATTCCAGACAGGATACGATAACGACGGTTTTCTTTTCGTGACACAGGAGCAGCCGCTTCCGCTTACCGTGCTGTCGCTGGTCGCTCGAATGAACACATATGACGCGGTAGCGAGGACATAACAATGGGTATATCTGTGGCACTGGCTGCGGCTGGCGCAGCTTTTTCGGCATATGGAGCAGTGCAGGGTGCATCAGCTGCTCGCCGCGCTGGTGATTTTTCCAGAGCAATGGCTGAAAGAGAAGCTAGTATTCTCGATCAGCAAGCGCAGACGGCACTGGAACTGGGGGTATATGATCTTGAACAATTCAGGGACCGTTTCGATGAGCTGCAGGATGATACCAGAGTAGCTTATTTGAAAAGTGGTGTTGTCCTTGAGAACACACCCCTTGATGTGCTGGCTGCAAATGCGGCAGACGCCGAAATCCAGGAACAGGGCATCCTCTGGAATGCCGAATTGCAGTCAAAGCAAATTGCCGATAGTGCCGTATTGAGAAAGCTGGAAGGCCAGCTGGCAGATATGAAAGGACGGATGACCCAACAGGCCGGATACGCGCAAGCGGCAGGTTCCCTGCTGGCGGGTGCAGGAAAAGCATATTATATGCACAGGAAGTTAAGCTAGATGGCTGTGATAAGAAAATACAAGAGTAATATCGGGCAATCCCTTCAGCCCATTGCCAGCGGTTCGACAGCGCGGGTACGTTTGTCACCTGCAGAAATGTCAAATCTTGCTTCTGCACCGTATGAGTCAATAGGCAAAGGGCTTGGGGCAATCGGTGAGTATGCGGCAAAAGTCGAGCTGCTTGACCAGGAAGCGCAGCTTATTTCAAAAAAATCCGGTATTCTCGCGCAAACGCTGCGGCTCAAGACATATCATGAAACTTCCCCCCATCCCGTAGCCTTTGATAATCCGAAATTGGCGCAGGGGCTAAAACACCCTGTTGACCAGAAACCACTTGAGACTTTTTCTAGCCAGTGGAAAAAGGTAAGAGAAGAAGCTCTTTCCGGCGTAACCTCTGCGACGACGAGAACAAAAATAAAAAGTGATCTCGCAGTACAGGAAATGAAACTGCGCAGCACTTTATATTCAAATTCGATTAAAAGGGTCAGACAAAAAGCAGTAATGACGGCTTTTAATACCTTCGAAGATAACACCATTAAACATACAGGCACTGCTCTTGAAACCGGAAAAACGGAGCTTCTCGAAAACCATTTTAAAAGTCTGCAGGTAGAGCTAACCAATCAGATTGGCCTTGGTGCATTAACTTCGAAAGCAGCCCGTGATTTTCTCAAAGTGCAAAAAAAGAATATTGCCCGAATGGTTTTCAACAAATGGTCCCAGAATAAAAATGAAACGGAGCTTATTAATGCTTTGAAAACGGGAAATTTCAAAAGTGCGGAAAAAGAAAACGAAAATACCGACAAAGTTGCGAAATATGTTTTCGACAATTATCTGAAACAAGACCCGGTTTTTAAAGATAAGTTGCGAGGTGAACTCCTCAAAATGAGTGCAGACCGCCAGACAGCAAATGTGGAAGAACGGGAAATAAAAGATGTTGAAAGAAAATTCCACAAAAAAGAATCGGAAATTTTAATGCGGTTAACCGAACCATTAAAGGAAAATGAAACGAGAACGGAACGTATAAAAAAGATAAAAACAGAACTTAGCAACATGCGAAAAGTATTTAGCCGGGGGAAGCTCGGTGCAAAATTCAACAAGTTACTTGCAATTCTCAATGATTATGGTGCGGGATTTGCAATTAACAGCGACTCCACTGTTCTAACAGAGGGCATAACCATGTCTCAGGATACAACCCTTACCTATGACTGGTTGCTTCAAAATAAAGGTTCTTTGTCGGAAAAGGACTATCACACCCTAATCCAAAAAATGTCCGGCGTGACAACCGCTGCAAAACGAAACGCGGAAGAGATAATCAAGAGAGCTACGAAAATAGACCTGCTTCTTTCTTCGGGGATGAGTTTCACGCAAGCTGAAAAAGAACAGATTACAAGAAGGCACTGGATTGGTGATCGTTTGTTGCAAACATTTTTGAGAGACAACCGGCGTGCCTCGTATGAAGAGATCCAGACCAAAGCCGAGGATATAGCCAACAACATACATAAGGATGTGCGCAAGCTGATTACCAAAAATATGGAGGATATGCTTGAGCGTCACAAAAGAAGGATGAGACGCGGCAATGTTTCAAACGAGGAACTTCAACGTATGACCAGTTTGGAAGATGTGGCAAAATATTATGAACGAAAAAATCAGAAACTGCGCGCCAAACGCTTATTAAAAGCGCATAGGTCATTTACGACCCTTCTTCAAGTCACCCCGACCACCCGCTGACCATGATAAAAGAAAATTCGGAAAATATGATGGAACAGGATAACGAAAAATCTGCCGTTGCCGAAAAGGAAACAACAAACGGTTATTCCTTCGGGGGCATGTCAGATGTTCAACTTCTAGGCAAGTTGCCTCACAGGGAGCTGTCGGAGGATCTCGATTCAAATTATACATTCAACGAAGAAATTCTTGACGATTACGAATGGGTCATCGGTGATTTCAACCAACCCGAATGGCGTTTTGTGAAGGATTACGGGGTTGGCCAGCAACACCTTTTCGGGCTTGATGAAGGAAATTATCCGCACTACATAAAGTCCGAACCGATGGGGACGGAACCGGCGCGACCGGATGAAAACGACACGGGGTTCGTGAATGCACTCAGCACTATGGGTGGGCAAGCATATCGGGGCATACACACTGCCTTTAAGGAGCTGGCAAAAAGATTTGGCAACGATTACCCGGAAATTACTGCAAGGTTTTTTCTCCCCTTGGCGATTGCCGGTCCCCGTCTACTGGATCGACAGGTAACGGAAAAGACAATTGAAGGTGCGGGAAAATTAACAGAAGCGCTTTCTCCTCCCGAAAAGAAAGATTCCCTCGGCGCAACGATTGCACATGATGTAGGTCGGGTTGGCACAGGTTTGTTTTTTACTGCACCCTTTCTCACTCCCATGAAGATTGCCAGCAATATCACTTCACTTGGAACGCTTGGGCAACATCTTTTGCGCGCCGCTTTCGGTGGTTTTGGAAGGTCTGCCGCGTGGGGAGGTCTTGCGGAAGGGTTCACCCTGCCGGAAGACGAAAAAACAATTATCGACGAGTTTTTAACCCCGTATCTCAATAGTTTGAAAACAGAGGAGCAGCACTCTCTTGCCAATGTGATGATCGGTGCCTACGAGGATATTTTTTCAAAAGACCCGGAAGCAGAACCGATTTTGAATGACCTGTCAGTTTTTGCCGGCGGGACGGTTGAAGGGGGTGCCTTTGACGCGTTGCTTCGGGGGCTGGTTTTCGGAATTAAAAAAATTGGTGCAAAACGGCTGCTGGCTGCTGGCGGGATTCTTGCAGGAGCTATCGCAAAACCGGAAAATGCCGAAGCGGGGGTTTTTTCTCCCCTTCTGAAAGCCTTTGGTCTTGGCCCCGACGACCTTGGTTTCTATTCAAAAGCCGCGAGAGAGGTGAGCGAAATTGCGCAGGACACCATGCCGGCAGCTGAATGGAAGAGTTTTCTGCTCACCGGGAAAACTCCGAGAATGAAAAAAGAGGAATGGGAATGGCTTGGGATGGACGAGTTTTTCAAGCGTAAGCACAACCAATCTGCTGACATGCCTATTTCAAAAGAAGAACTGCTCGAACATATAAAAATGAATAGTCTGGTGATAAAAGAAAAAAGGTATGCCGGTGGTGATGCTTCGTTTGAGTTTCATATTGACCATGAGCCTCGAACTTTGATGGATCTGCACGGAGGTGATGCACACGAAAACTATGGCCATTTCTGGTCGCGCAGTTTTCAAGGTAGGTCCAACCTACGACTGGGAAATATTAACGAGCATTATCAGACCGCCTCACGAATTTCCCATGAAATGGGAATCGAAGATTATTTTGAAAGCGAAATTGTTACAAAGGTGGACTGGGATAAACAGGCTACACGCACTGGAATCCGGAATTATTTCAACTTGGTATTTGAAGAACTTGGTGATGTTTCCGCACGGGCTGGCGAGTTCGACATTGCGGAAAGATTTAATGATCTAAGCGGAGACTTCCGAAATGATGATTATGTTGACCATTTCCGCACGCAGCTTTCAACTGCAAACACTCCCCTGTTTGGTCCTTCAAAAAAAATATCCCTGCCGATGGGTGGCGAGATAGATATAAAGACTGCAAGAGAAATTGTCGCAAATTATGATACGGGGATCTTTCCATATTATCTTGAACTATTGCAGAGAATGGATAGTGCAGAAGATGCTATGACCGCTGCAGCTGCCAGACCGGACAGGATGACAGCAGCACAAAAACAGGCGTTTGAAGCGGCAAAGTCGGAATGGCTGGATGCAATGGAAGAGGCTTCGTTAATTTTTGATGATATGGGAGCAAACGAAAATTTTGCAGAAGAGTTGTCAAGATATGCCAGATACGAAATAAGAGACGGCAGGACATTCG